>Ga0076249_105_pt1 | contig 54699 bp, 44 predicted proteins | sample RifGroF2_FD_67877 | JGI IMG/M metagenome (GOLD analysis project Ga0076249, IMG submission 67877) | Parcubacteria (Nomurabacteria) bacterium GW2011_GWF2_36_126
TATTGGTAACACAGGTGGTATTTACTAGAGTTGTTCCGGTTGGACAGGTTATGGTGGTAGTAGAGGAAGCTCCTCCTCCCCCACCTCCTCCTCCGGCTGTTACTACTGGGATAAGTGTAAAGGTAGCTATACATGTCTTGTTGGTAGTCATAGTTACTACTCCACTTGCATTACAATCTCCTCCAAATGAAGTAAAAGTTGAACCAGTAGATGGTGTTGCTATAGCTGTAACTATGGTACCAGAGTTGTAAGTTGTTGCTCCTGTTACAGTACCACTACCTGTTCCTGTCTTGTTGATTGTGAGAGTGTAAGTATTAATGACATCGATAGCAAAGGTGGCAGAGATACTATGACCAGCTACAATGTTAGTGAAGATATATGTATTGGTTGTTCCCTGAGATACACCATCGACTAGTACATTTAATATGTGATATCCAGTAGCAGGAGTGATTGTATATGATTGTGAAGTACCATAGTTCTTGGTAGTTGTACCTGTAGGAGTAACAGTGCCGTTGGAACCGGTTGTTGCTGTAATAGTATATGTATTGATTGCAAATGAAGCAGAGACAGACTTGTTGGCTATGACATTGGTATCTGTTCTAGGGTTAGAGGTGGAAGCATCACTCCAAGAAGTAAAGTGATAGCCTGTAGATGGTACGGCTGTGACAGCACTGCCAGAGGATCCGGAGTTAACTGTTTGTGAAGTTGTACCTGTGATAGTTCCGTTGGCATTGGCAGTATAAGTGAGAGTGTAAGTAGTGGGAGAAAGAGTAATAGTAATTGTATCGGATGCATATGAAGAGACATTACCAGCAGCATCTTTAGCAAAAGCATAGAGAGTCTTGGTACCTTGTGTAGTAAATGTATATGATGTTTGAGGGGTACTTGACCAAGAGCCTGAACTTGCACTTGGAGTAGTGGATGATTCTGATAGTAGGTAGCCGGTGACTCCGGTACTGTCTGTAGCTGAGAGGGTGGTGATGGATATAGCTAGAGAGAGGGGGGCGGTGGAGTCGGCTATGGTTGGGTTGGGATCTGGGATTAAAACTATTCCAGTGTATGGGAGAAGGATTGTGCTTCCTGTATATTTAGTTCCCAAACCATCTATCATAGGAACTGCTAAAGAAACTGTTTTGTTAGACCCTGTTGCATTGTAATCAAAAAGAATACTAGAGAGAGTTGCTGTTGTTAAAGTAGAGTTCGTTTCTTTCCCTGTAAAAGTTTTCCAGTTTGCAAAAGTATAATTGGTCAAACCATAAGAAGGCAAGACATGTAACTCATGATGAAGATTAAGTCCACTTGATTCTGCAATAAAAGCATTGTTGTCGCTCGTACCAAAATTATTCACAGTATATGTCCGACTATCTCCCAGTAAAGTCATGTGAGATGTATTTACTCCTTGTGATACAGTATTAGAATATATTGTATTGTCATGATTATAACCTTCTAAAAGATAAAGGTTTTGAATACTTATACCTCCCAAGGTGGCATTATTAAAAATATTATTATGAATACTGTTACTATATCCATCATTCATATGAATACCATATTTGGCTACGTTTGATATTACATTGTTGTACCACTCAATGTGATTCGCAGAATTGTCATTATACAAACCATTTGCTCCACCATCTATTACAATATTGTTGTAAACTTTCTGTCCTGTATTGGGTGTTGCAGGATTACCGTTGAAGGTATAAATTCCTGCTCCATCAGTAATAAGAGAATTAGTCCCCTCAACTTTATTATAACGAACAATAAAATTGTCATTATAAAACATGATTCCATTGTATCCAGCATTAGTAACTTGATTGTATTCTACTAATCCTCCAGTACTTCTCATGTAAACACCGCTATATGATACACCGTCTGCTTTACCCATACCAGCAAATACTCCATTGGAATCAATAATAGAGTTACTTAATGTAGCAGAAGTAGAAGTGATATACACCCCAAAACCATTATTATTATTGATATTACAATTATATACGGTAATTACATTATTACTATTCCCGAAAACACCATAATGCCCATTGAATTGAACTGTATTATTTGTAATATTTATACCTGCTGATAGATACGCATAAATCCCATAAACATTTCCACCTTCGATTGTTAAATTATCAATCGTAACTGTATTTTTAGAATTTATTGTAATAATAGTATCAACAGTACTAGCTTTTACCACATAACTGTTGGGATTATTACCACCAAAATACATATATAGATTCACTCCGTCTGTATACCAGTCTCCCATTTGAGTAAGAGTATTCAAACTCTTTTGAATAAAATAACTATAAACACCATCCACCGATACTGGATTAGAAGTCGATCCACTTGTATAAGTAATAGTATTGTTCGTATGGTTAGTAATAACGCTTCTGTCTATCGTCCAATTATTCTTTTTGATTACAACTTCTGCCCCTGTCCAGTTAGGAGTATTGGTTAGTTGATTGTCTGTGATAGAAGTCCTACCTGAAAATGATTCAAAGGTGGACCATCCGGTTTTCGGCCATCTCCCCATAGGAGTATTCACACCGTTAACGGTTACCATACTTAAAGAACTTGTAGCATTGGTCGGCGCAGAATAAATACCACTACCAGGAGAAGTTTCAGTCCATCCTGTAATTGTTTGAAATCCAGAGATGATTGGCTTCTCCCCAGAACCATATGAACTAATAGTTAATCCTGATCGAGGAATTATCAAACTACCATAAAAAGTATCCCCTTTCTTAAAAAGAATAGAATCCCCTGATGCAAAAGTAAAACTGTTGACTTTGGATATAGTCTGCCAAGGAGTTCCTTCAGTTGTCCCATTGTTAGTATCTAGTCCTGTGTTAGATACATAGTAAGTAGCGGCAAATGCATTACTAGCTTGCCAAAAGAAAATAAATAGGAAAGATACACTAAATATCAACAGAAATAGGTTGTTTTTGAAGAAATTTCTAATGATATTATCCATATGTATATTATAGTATCATTTAAAAAGCTATCAAACAACACTATGGTCCATTATTAAAATGCTTCTATACTATAGGTATAATAATGAGAAACAACACCTGTTTTAATTACTTTCTAGCTTCTATTATCGATGTAGCTACACTAGTCGGAACTATATCATAACGCAAGAATTCCATAGTAAACCCTGCTCTTCCTTCTGTCATAGAGCGAAGTGTTGTCATGTATCCAAACATTTCAGATAGAGGTACCACAGCTTTGACTGCTTGGTTCATACCGCGAGCTTCCATACCTTCGATAAGTCCACGCTTTGAGGATAGAGAACCTGTCACATCTCCCATGAATTTATCTGGAGTTACGACTTCAACCTTCATCATAGGTTCTAGGATAACTGGGCGAGCTATCTTACATGCATCTTGAATGGCCATTGAGGCTGCAATTTTGAAGGCCATCTCGTTCGAGTCAACATCATGGAATGATCCATCGTAAAGTTCAACGGAAACATTCTCGAGTTTGAATCCAGCAAGTACTCCCCTGTCGAGTCCTTCCTTGAATCCTTTCTCACAAGCTGGAATATATTCTTGAGGGATAGCTCCTCCTTTGATTGTGTTGATGAATTCAAATCCTTTTTCACGCTTCACATTCTTTGGAAGATCTTCGTCCTTAATACTTTGATCCATTGGTTTAATCTTAATTTTCACGTGACCGTAGTTTCCGCGACCTCCTGATTGTTTGATGTATTTACCTTCTACTTGAGCTTCACCTGTAATAGTCTCGCGGTAAGCCACTTGAGGTTTGCCTACGTTTGTCTCTACAGAGAATTCACGCTTCATACGATCCACAATGATTTCCAAGTGAAGTTCTCCCATCCCTGCAATAATTGTTTCGTTGGTCTCTGCATCTGTAGTCACACGGAAAGTAGGATCTTCTTGGGCAAGACGAGAAAGCGCCATACCCATTTTCTCTTGGTCGGCTTTCGTCTTTGGTTCAACACGTAGTTGAATAACTGGCTCTGGGAATATAATACGGTAAAGCTCAATTGGGTGCTCTTCGTCACATAGAGTATCTGAAGTAATAGTATCTTTAAGTCCGACAGCCGCCGCAATTTCTCCAGCGTAAACCTTCTTCACTTCTTCGCGATCGTTGGCATGCATACGTAGGATGCGTCCTATTCTTTCTTTATTTCTTGTACGAGGATTGTACACATAGCTTCCAGCTGTTAGTGTTCCTGAATAAACACGGAAGAATATAATCTGCCCGACGAATGGGTCTGTCGCAACCTTGAAAGCAAGAGCCGAGAAAGGTTCCGCATCTGACGCTTTGCGATCCATCACTTCGTCAGTATCAGGATTTATACCTTGGATTGCTGGAATATCAAGAGGACTTGGAAGATAGTCGACAACTGCATCGAGAACTAGTTGTACTCCTTTGTTTTTTAGGGCTGAGCCTGCGAAAACTGGGAAGATTTCATTGGCGATTACTCCCTTTCTCATTAATTTCTTCAAAGTATCAAAACTAGGAATTTTTCCTTCAAGGTAATCATTCATTACAGAATCATCCTGTTCTACTATTTTCTCTATCAATTCTGCATGATACTTTTCAGCTTCAGCAACCAGATTTTCAGGGATTTCTTTTTCTATAACCTGGTTACCCATATCCCCTTCAAAGTAGAAAGCTTTCATTTTTAGCAAGTCGATAACACCTTCGTGATTTTCTTCAAGTCCGATTGGAATTTGCATTCGGATAGCTTTCTTTGTAAGACGATCGAGGATGGTAGCGTATGAGTGCTCAAAGGAAGCTCCTATACGATCAAGTTTGTTAATAAAACAGATTCTAGGAACTTGGGCTTCATCAGCATAACGCCAGTTAGTTTCTGATTGTGGTTCCACTCCAGCTACTCCGTCGAAGACGACAACTGCGCCGTCAAGTACGCGAAGTGAACGCTTCACCTCTACTGTGAAATCGATGTGTCCTGGTGTATCGATAATGTTGAAACGGTGCTTTTTTGTTTTGTCAGTTGGAGCATATGTTGGTGTCCAGAAACAAGTAACAGCCGCAGAAGTAATAGTAATACCTCTTTCGCGTTCTTGTTCCATCCAGTCTGTGGTAGTTTCCCCATCGTGAACTTCACCTATCTTGTGTGACACTCCTGTGTAAAAGAGCACACGCTCTGTCGTGGTTGTTTTACCCGCATCAATGTGGGCAATAATACCGATATTTCTTACTTTCTCTAGTGGATAATCTCTTTCCATATATACCCGAACACTCACCTTGCCATTGTGTTTTTGTTGCAAAATATATTTTTTGTCTAATATTAATTTAATCTCAAAACTTAGCTTTTCTCTCAAAAGTTTGAAAACACAAATGCAACTATGGCAAAGTGAGTGTGCGGGTAAACACGATTACTATTAACATCAAAAAACATAATAACGGCAATGCTTTGTGTAAATTAAATTTAACTAATAAAAAAGACGTATACGTCTTGTGTCCCCCAAATATACAACAAAACCTCAAATTTTGCAAACCCGTACACTCAATATGCCGTTATTCTGCTTTTTCAATATAAAGTATAATAATACTCGTATATTAAGTGATAAATATAAATTATAAATAAACATTCTATCGGCAGAACAAAGAAGCTACGACATGTTGAGTGTGCGGGCAAACTAAAAAAGGGCGGCTAAATTAATATCAGCAGCCCTTTTCTTAATCTTTTTTATACCCGGTTTTCTGACAAAAAATATGTTTTCAATGAAACTAAGACTTCGTCGCAAAGTTCCATATAATCAGACGGGGAAAAATCAATATCCCCAGTTTCACTTTTATATTGAGAAATTTTATCATAAATATTTTTATCTATTGCTTCTAAGACCACAATTGATTCATTATTTAAGATACTCATAAAAATAAGTTTTAAAAACACATTTCCAAGGTTTTTCTCAATATCTCCACAAAACCATCCAAAGAATTGAGTCTTCGGATTAATTTCTATTTTTTCCATAAGATATTATTTTAAATTGTTTGAGAATATATATTTATTTTTTACAACATTCAATATTTACCCTAAAACTACTCCTTTCTCAAATTTTGTCAAGAAAACTTAATACGTGTTATTATTTATATATGTTTTATGTCTATGTATTAAAAAGTCTAAAAGATGAGGATTTATATATTGGAAGCAGTAATAATCTTAAAAGAAGATTATCTGAACATCAAAATGGAAAATCTTTTTCCACTCAATTCAGACGCCCATTTGAACTTGTATATTACGAAGCTTATAAAAATGAAAAAGATTCTCGTGAAAGAGAACAGTGTCTTAAGTTAAGAGGAAATGCTAGGAGATTTTTAAAGGAAAGAATAACTAGGAGTATACAATAAATAACAAAAGTGTGGGATTTACCCGCACACTCATTTTGCTGTTATTCTGCTTTTTCAACATTAAAAATAATAATACTCTTATGTTGAGTGATAAATATAAAGAAAAGATAAATGTTCTATCGGCAGAACAAAAAAGCTACAGCAAAATGAGTGTGCGGGTCTACCAAGCGAAATGGGCAAATGCTTTGTTACTTTCTGCCATCTTGTGAGTATCGTCACGTTTCTTGATTGCGATTCCTTCATTTTTAGAAGCGAGGATTAATTCTTCTGCAAGCTTTTCGTGGATTGGAGCTCCTTTCTTTGAACGAGCTGCTCCGATGATCCAACGCATTGCTAGAGCCAAACGTCTTTCAGGGCGAACTTCACGAGGAACCTGATAGTTAGCACCACCAATACGACGCGAACGAACTTCTACTGTAGGACCTGCATTCTTCAAAGCTGTATCGAAAACTTCAAGAGGATTTGGGTTGCCTGTCTTTTCTTTAATTATTTCAAAGGCTTTGTATACGGCCTTGCGAGCTGTCTCCTTCTTGCCATGAACCATAATATTGTTGATAAACTTGCCTAACTTCTGAGAGTTATACATTATATCTGGGTCTACTATATTTCTGTTTTTTATTTTTCTACGCATATGATTTAAAATTATTTCTTAACTGCTGCTTTTGGTGTCTTTGTACCATATAGACTTCTGGATTGTCTTCTCTTCTCTACTCCTGTGGTATCAAGACGTCCACGAACAATGTGGTAACGTACTCCAATAAGGTCTTTCACACGACCTCCACGAATCATTACAACTGAGTGTTCTTGTAGATTGTGTCCTTCACCGGGGATATACGCTGTAACTTCCATACCATTTGTAAGTCTAACGCGGGCAATCTTACGAAGAGCTGAGTTAGGCTTCTTAGGTGTAGTTGTAGAAACTTTAGTACATACTCCACGCTTAAAAGGAGCTGGGTAAAATACTGGCTTGTTGTGAATCGAATTAAAACCGCGAGCTAAAGCTACGGCCTTGGACTTTCTCTTTATAATTTTACGGCTCTTGCGAACCAATTGGTTAATTGTGGGCATAATTTTCTAATTGAACGTGTATTTCAAATAAAAATAGTCGAAACGACTAGTCCTCGTACTTTACTATAAAGGGGTAAAAAAAGCAAGCCCCCACACCTACTTTTTTATTATTGTGCTTTTTGTAGATTTATCTTAAAAATAACGTATACTATGATTAAAAATACACTATATATTTATAAAATGATGGCACAATTTAAAAGCAATAAAAAAGTAGGTGTGGGGGCAAGTGCCATATATTATTCCACTTAAACCTCAAATATCTTATTAATATACCCTTTTTTGACTTCAATCGGTTCTGATGTATGAATCAAGCTATAGCTTTCATCAGGGTTCTTATTCTCTATCTTTGTATAATATGTCCCATTTGGAAGAATACAATAATACTTACCTGTTTTATCTGTAACCTTGTGCATAATTTCATTTTCAGTATTTGCAAAGAATATTCTCATAATAGCAAACGATAATGGATTCTGAGTTGTTTTGTATTTTACACTTCCGAAAGATCTTGGTTTCAAAATAGTTTTTCTCAGTAAAAACATAGCGACATAAACTGCAAATATAATTATATTGTATAATTTTGGAGAAACGCTCACAGCAATGATTGATAATATCAAACCAAGAACAAACAATACATCTGAGACACGAGCAACCCAAACTTCTCGTTTTGAGAAGAATCGCATTACATTTTGATCTCTTTTAGCAAATTCATTCCAGTCAAACTTCAGTGGATCAAGCGGAATATTGTTAGTAATAACTTCACCATCTTTTACTTCTATTATTTGATCAAAATATAAATTATTGTAAATAGTATCTATCTCTTTATCTTTTAATTTTGTAGATGGAAATTTATAATTTGTTTTATTTGCAATAAGTCTGTATGAACCAGCAGGAACAAGAAAACCGTAGCGACCATCAAGGTCTGTAATAGATGTTGCAACCTCATTACCATTTAAGTCTTGTAAGACAACATAAGCTGGATCAAGAGGTTGCTTGGTAACACTATCATATACAGTACCCCAAGGCTGATTCCTCTTTTTTATTCCAAAAGCTACCAATAGTAATCCCCATAAACGCATTGGTATCAGGAATATTTCTGAGAAAGTAAGTGGGTTTGAGAAGAGAACAGTTGTAGCACTTATATATGCCCCAGAGATAAGTCCAGTCGTAGCCACAATCTTTGTAGAAACACTACCTACTGGAGTATTTACAATATGAGTAATATTTTTCGCTAATTCTCGAGTAATAAATCCTGCTTTATTAATACTATCAACATAGATCTCCCTTGATTGATTTAGAAATCCATAAATCATTTCATTTAAATACCCTAACACTTTCCTCAAACTTTGAGAAAAATTCCTGTTTGTATTATCAGTAGGTGTGGAAGCTACACCATTATTAAGATTATCATTCTTAGTTATTTCTGGGGGAGTTGTCGGTTCTATAATTTTAGGAGGAAGAGCTGGTTCTACTACAGGACGAGGGGTTGTTTTTATATCATTTTTTGGAGAAGTAAGATTGTTATTTTCTTCTTCTTTAGATACTGAAGGGATAGGAGGAGTAGATATCATACTTGATGAAGTATGACTACTTGTTGTTGCTCTCGCACTCAAAGGACGCCAGTCTGTAACCACACATGCATTTGCAACTACACAATCAAACTTGATCCATCCATAATTCTCTGACCATGCCCATCCAACAAATTGACCAGAGGCATTTATTGTGACTCCACCCAAAGTAGGGGCGAAATTAATCCACCCTGCTCCATCACCCCAAGCATAACCACCAAGGACTCCACTAGTAGTATTTGTAACTCCACCATAATTAGTTGGATTAAAGTTTATCCAACCAAAAGTTTCTGACCAAGCATGCCCAGTTACTGCAGTATCAGTAATATGAATTGGGGTACCTAGTGTCGGCTTGAAATTTATCTGTGTAGTTGTAGTACATACATCATTCGTACAAAGCAGTGCACTATAATAAGTCGAATCTATAGTACCATCTGTAGTAGAAGCACTAACTATAAATCTATGTGTAAAAACAAAAACTATAAATGCATATTTAAAAAAAGTATAAATGTAAGGTTTTACAAATTTCATATTTTATTAATTATTATTGGTTAACTACTGTATCCACAGGTGCGATTACAGTTTCTGGTTCGCTAGAGGTTATATCTATTGGCTCTATAATTGTCTCTACTGTTTCAGTGACAATAGGTTCTGTAGTATCTGCTTCTGCAGGAGTAATTGCTGATGAAACTGTAATATCACTTTCTATAGTTGGAGTTACCTCTTCTATAACTTCAGGTGGAGGTGTGGTGACTATAGGATCAACTACAACAGAAGGAGTATTGTTACGTTCAATCAATTGTTTTAATTCATCTTTTGTTATACATAAATCATCAAGACAAAGTTTCTTTGTGTGTACTTCTCCAAAGAAGACTACCTCTAGACTATTCTTAGTATCTTCTAAGAATCCTTTCACGAGTGAGCCGAGTGATGCTGGCTTTGTAGTATCGAGAGAATTAGTATCTTTCACTTTCAAATTAAGCTCACGAATAGCTTCGGTAAGTATAGGGGTCATACTTGCGTAGTAGACAGATTTTAATCCAAAAGAGTCTGTAGCTACTAATTCAGGGAAGTATTGTTCTAGATCTTGAGCAAGGAATCCAATATTGTTTGTCATATTATCTCCCTCTAACCATTTGAAGTTTACAGTTTTTACTTTGGCCAGTTTATCTAAAGTATCAGAGGACAGATCTGTTACGTCTTTCTTTAATCTTTCGTCTGAAGTACACGCTATTCCTGTACCTGTTGTTAAGGTACATTGCGTAGAAGCAGAACCATTCCACCTTGTAGTATCTATTGGACGCGTTACTGAACCAATCATGAATTGGTTGACTGCAGTGTTTACAGCACTACCTCCTAAAGCGATAGAGTTTTTAAACCCTCCAGTACTTGTGTTTTTACCTATAAGTATAGAGAAGTCGTTAGCATTACCTGTGTTATTGACGGTGTCAGCATTACCAGCATTGTAACCTATAAAAATTGAGTTCGATGCATTGAGAGCTCCATATCCCGCAGTAGCTCCTAAGAAATTTGAATAGCGGGCATTGGTTGCTCCGTATCCGGCAGAATCTCCCAAGAAGTTTGAATAATAGGCATTGGTTGCATTGTAGCCAGCATTATAGCCGACAAAGTTTGAGTCGGAAGCATCTGTTGCTTGATAACCAGAATTTTCACCAATAAAGTTTGATAAAGTTACGTTTGTTGCACCATAGCCAGCATTATAGCCGAAGAAGTTTGAGTCGGAAGCATATGTTGCATTATAGCCAGCACTTTTACCTAGAAAATTTGAATATGAAGCGTATGTTGCATTGTAGCCAGCACTATCTCCTAGAAAATTTGATCCAATCGCACTAGTTGCACTATAGCCAGCATTCTTTCCGATAAGGGTAGAGTTTAAATTAGAAACTCCACCGCCTGCTCCAGATCCAACAAAAAAATCAAAAAGACTGTTGTTGCTTAAAGACAGGATCTTATTGTCGTTGTAATCAAAAATTTCTAATGGAGATTTTGCTTCCATCGTTTTTAGAGAAACATTATCAATTGACCAGCGTGTATCAGTTGCAGACATCCATCTATCAAAAGTCAGCTTAACTGTTCCTGTATGATCACTATATATCGTTATTTGATGAGTCCCATCATAATATTCATAAGAAGTATCCGTTGTGGCACCAGTCAAATTGAAGTGTACTCCACTATTTGTTCCTATAGTATCAGAAACAGTAAAAGCAAGCAGATATGTGGTACCAGAAACAATATTTATGTTTAAGCTTGTTTCTGTTGTTGAATAATATCCAGCACCGCTAACATAAGTAGTTGTAATCTTCCCAGCATTATAAGCAGCACCATAACCAAGAGTCCAGCCAGTAGTATCTGTATTAAATGTTCCGTTTGTAACTAGCTCTGATCCAAATGTCCCAGTACCCTTAACAGATAAATTAGAAGTTGGAGTAGTTGTCCCCACCCCCACATTTCCTCCTGTAAAATAAATATCACTTCCTGTTGTTGTCCATTGAGAAGAACTACCTGAGCTCACTATACAGCCCGAAGCCCCCGGAGCACAATTCGGGTTAAGAGTTTCGCCAGGGGTGAAAGTAGCAAAAGCATTTGTATAAGAAACAAAATATATCAAAATTATAAATAAGAATTTTGACCAGTGTATCTTTATTAATTTAATGTTATACATTTATATTCATATTATATAACTATTAATAATAAAAAAAAATAGTGGTATGTATGAAAACTATTAAACCCCTGTAATAGCACGGAAAATAACAAAAATCAGGGGAGAGACATAACTCCAAAGGAAAATGATAAAGAATAGCAGTAGGAACATTCCCCATTTTTCTAAGAAGTTCTCTATATATCTGTATTTTACTGGCAAGAATGAGAACAACACTTTAGAACCATCAAGCGGAGGAATAGGTATAAGGTTGAACAGAGCAAGCACTAAGTTCAATAAAACAATAATAGATGCAATTTTATAAAATGCTCCAAGGAAAGCGACCCCTATAAACAATGGGGCAAATCTTATAAGTATCCCGAAGACAATAGCAAGGATTAGATTTGCAAGTATTCCTGCAATCGAGACAAAGAAGGTCCCCTTCTTCTCATCACGAAGATTTGCGGGGTTATAAGGTACAGGCTTTGCCCAACCTATAACGAACCCAGCCTGCATAAGGACTAGGAGTAAAGGAAGAATGACTGAGCCAAAGGGATCAAGGTGTTTTATAGGGTTTAGTGTTAAGCGTCCACTATTGCGAGCAGTATTGTCGCCCAGAAGGTAAGCTGTGTATCCATGAGCTACCTCGTGGACCACTACAGACATTATAAGTACTACTATATAAAATATTCCATCTATGGCTTGCATCGGCATGATTTATATGATAGCATAGGACTCACATATGGCAAAAGTTTGTGATATAACAAAAAAGGGCTCAAAAATGGCAGGAGGCTACTCCAACGTTGTTCGTGCTACCAAGTTTAACCCTACAGGCATGGTTCGCAAGTACACCAATCTTCAGAAAAAGCGTGTATATGTCCCCGAGCTTAAAAAGTACTTCCCTCTCACTATTTCTACAAAAGCTATCAAAACTATCAATAAACATGGTGCCTACGCAGTATTAAAAAAAGCTGGAATCATCAAATAAAAATCTCGACATTGTCGAGATTTTTATTTTAGTTTCAAAAATACTAGTTGAAATAAAATAGTCTCTGAAAAAAGCCTCACGCAGGTCGACGGACCGAGTGCGAGCAAAAAACTCAGCAGAGTTTTATTGTGTGGTTTTTGAAGAGAGCTATTTTATGTAAACTATTTTTGAAACAACCTTTTTAAAACTAATATACGCAAAATAGCTCTTCTCGAAGGGTCCGCATAATTTCTTGCTAGAAATTTGCTCATTGCTCGGGCCGTCGCCCTCCGCCGGCCCCTTCTCAAAGACTATTTTGCTTCTATTAGTTTTACTCCATCACTCCTAAAAACTATATTTCCTAAGTCAGAAGTTTTTAAATACGGTATATGTAAAGATGAAAGTCTATCTAAAATTTCCTTGTGAGGATGACCGTATTTATTATTCTTATCGACTGATATTATAGCTACTTCTGGCTTTACCTTTTCAAGCCAAGGAGTACTAGAAGATGTTCGTGAGCCATGATGCCCCAACTTTAAAACATCAGATTTAAGTGTTGCGTCACTTTCATTCCAACCTATTAAGTTTTCAGTATAAGTCGTCGCATCTCCCGTCAGCATGAAAGAATTCTCCCCATATACAAGCTTCCCTACTATTGACCCGTCGTTACTCTCAAAGTTTAATACATCTCTATCAGGGAAAAGAATATCGAAATAAATATTTCTCTTTTTATCCAGCACAATCTTCATTCCTCTTTTAGCAATTACTTTATTTATTTTTTTCTTTATAATTTTTTCTTCTAAACTTGTATAAATTTTAGAATCCCCCTTTGCCCCATTCTCAATGACGTTTGTAATTTTATAATTATCCAGAAGTAATGGAAATCCTCCTATATGGTCCATGTCGGCATGGGTGGCAAGTATTATATCTATCGAGCGATCAGCAAAGGGCATCACCTTCGACAAGCTTGAGAGCAGAGTCGCATCAGGACCCCCGTCGATAAGCATCTGCTTTCCATTCGGAGCTTCTATGTATATAGCGTCTCCTTGCCCCACATCCAAGAATACAACTTTGAGATATTGACCTTTGTGATTATTAAAAAGGAAAAACCATATACTAAAAGTAAAAATAGCAAGAATTACAAGGAGTATATATGGTAGATATTTTTTTATTCTTTCCATCCCAGTTAGATATTATAAATAATTAATGCTCCGTTTGAAAAAGATGCATATCTAACGGGACACGTGTTATACTTTATATATTAACATTAAAACATTAATAATTATATGGAAACATTTACAGCAAAAACATTTTCTATACCAAAGCTCTCTGGTATAAGTGAGAAGACAATAGAAGAGCATCTAAAGCTTTATAAGGGTTATGTAAACAATGCAAACCTCATTTTCAATAAAATATATGAGCTGAAGGGTGACCCAGTAGGTAATGCGTTTGTCCTAGGCGAGCTAGAGCGTCGTTTTGGATTTGAGTTTGATGGCATGAGAAATCATGAATATTATTTTTCATCTCTTTCTGGAGGTAAAAAAGAAATAAATAAAGACGGAGACTTATATAGGAAAATAGAGAAAGAATGGGGATCATTTGATAATTTCTTAATGCACTTTAAGTTTGTAGCCACGACTCGTGGTATTGGCTGGACCATCCTTTACTATGACAAAATGACGGATAAATTAATCATCTCTTGGGTAGATGAACACCACTTAGGGCAACTTACTGGACTCTCCCCTGTCGTAGCTCTAGATATGTGGGAGCATGCCTATTACTTAGACTACATCCCCGCAGAAAAGAAGAATTACATCGAGGCATTCTTTGCAAATCTAAATTGGGAAATTGTAGAAGAATATTTTAATAAAGCTGTTTAAAAACACTCCATAAAAAAAATTCTCGGACTCACCACACAATAAAATTCTGCTGAATTTTTTGCTCGCACTCGGCCCGTCGGCCTGCGTGAGGGTTCGCTTGAGAACATTTTTTATTTCGTGTTTTCTTAATTCTTAATTTTTAATTATTAATTATTAATTATTCCTATGCACCCACCAAAGTAAACCTATATAAATTAGGATTGTTAGAAAAAGTGGGAAAGATTGTATGGATACACTCGCAAATGACAAAGTGCCAAAGAAGTGAATAACTGAAAGCATATATAGAAGTATTAGGTATGTTATATAACCAAAAACTATAGAAAGTATCGGGGTGATGAATCCTGAAATTCCAGTAATGAATATAAAGAGCATTGCTGTGGGAATCAGAAGAAGTATCAAAAAGTTTGCTGGTAAAGATACAAGAGAAAGGACTCCTGTCAGGTGAAGAAGTATCGGAAGTACTGCGATAGTCGCTGCGACTGTCGATGCCACCATTTCTCGAAAGCCAAAACGGAGCGGTAGAAACTTAAACCAATTCAAAGTCTTGGGAGTTATGAATAGTACTCCCCACGTAGCAATGAAAGACAGCTCGAAAGACATATCAACTAAAATTCTCGGATCATACGCTACCATCATTAGCCCCGCAATAACCAAGGCTCTACCAGCCAGATACTTCCTGCCAGTCATTCTACCTAGGAGCATTATCGTGGCCATAACCCCAGCACGTACAGCTGTCGCACTTGCTCCTGTCATAATTATGAATAGTAATATAACAACCATTCCACAAACTATTGCGATAGTTTGTGACAGTATCAAGCTAAAGGCTTTCATTACATTATCCGCCACAATCGAAACGTTGTATCCCGACAAAGCAATAATATGAATTGTCCCCGTGTCTATGAACTCTTGCTTTGTATCTTCATCGAACCCTCCCCTTGCTCCAAGGATCAGTCCATTGGCTAAGTCACTCTCCGGCATTGGTATCACTTTGTTAATATTATTCATGAAAGAGCCACGCAATTTATAAAGCCAAGTTTTTATTTTACTACCACCTCCACTAGCAATTATTTTTATATCAGCATTTTTTATTAGATAGTAAATATCTTTATTGGCTAGATATCTTTTGTAATTAAATTCCTTACCTGTACTTGTCGTGAAGTTCTCTGGCTCTTCCAGCACTCCCCTTACTTCTATCGTATCTCCATAATTTACTTCCACTTCTCTCCCCACAAAGACTAATATATTCACATCTTGCTCTTCTAGCCTCACATTTAAATGCTTATTTTTCAGCCTAATATCTGGGTCTTCACTCACCACCCCACTTAGAGTCACAGTCTTCCCCACTACACTATTGTATAGAGGTGCCTTCGGTATAAAAAAGAAAAACCGCACCAATGCAATTAATATTAGTGCGATTATTAAACTAATTTCCTTTTTGGTTAGATGCATATTTTGTTGCTATCTCATCCGCTTTATCGTTATATATGTGTCCTGAATGCCCCTTCACTTTCTGCCAATTTATTTTACCCTTGAATTCTCTCACGAGTGATATCAATTCTTTCCAAAGTTCCTGATTTAAAACCGGTTTTTTGTTGGCAGTCTTCCATCCATTCTTCTCCCAACCATGTATCCAAGTCGTCACTCCCCCCAATACATATGCCGAATCTGCATTTATAGTTACCTCATTTTCTTTGTAATTTTTATTTATATATTTGAGTGCTTCTATAACAGCTTGAAGTTCCATCCTGTTATTTGTCGTATTTTTATCACCTCCACCAAGCTCTACTATGTTGGTTTTTGGTGTTTGGTTTTTGGTGTTTGGTTTTTCATTATTAATTATTAATTCTTCATTATTAATTATAACAACCCCCCAACCTCCCGGTCCTGGATTCCCCAACGATGAACCATCTGTATATATTTCCAAAGTTTTATTCATAAAAATATTCTAACATAATATATCTACAATTCGGAGCCTTAATTCTGTTCTTCCTCCAAATGTACTCTTCTCAAAAGTAGCTACCATATTTATCCTCTCCCCTACATTAAGCATATTATTATAACTCTCTCTGGTCTTGAAAAATGCTATCGCTTTAACCACCTTCCCTTTACTATTTAGGAAACTTAATTCTAAGTGATTTTTCTCTTTACCAAATTCTTTGATTGCAGATATAGGCAATTCTTTGAAAAGGAATTTAGGCTTAGGATTCCCCTCTCCGTATGGAGCAAGTTTATCTATCACATTATAATTAGCTGGTGTGATATCATCAATGCTTATAATTGCTTCTATCCTATCTTTTATCTCCTCTCCTTCACTCCCGCCTTCTACCTCTTTGTCCTCTCCATAAACTTTCAAAATTCTTTCTTCTAGAAAATGTATTTCTGTTTGTGCTACCGAGAACCCACCAGCCCCCGCATGTCCCCCAAAACCAAGTAAGCTATTTTCTGGAAGTGCAGTCATTATTTCTACTAAGTTAACACTCCCCCACGAACGACAAGATCCCTTGAGCTCATCACTTCCATCCGTTCCCCACACGAAAACTGGCCTTTTATATTCTTCGGCAATTTTAGAAGCAATAATTCCCAAGACTCCCACTCTCCAAGTAGGATTCCCTATCACTATCACCTTCTTGTCTTCTCTTTTGCTTAAAGTTTTCTTAACATCCTTCATCATGTGAGCGACAATAATCTTCCTCTCATCATTTATTTTTGCCAAGTTATCAGCAGAGGCTTTGGCTACTACTGCATCAGTTGCAGAAAGCATTTCAAAGGCCATCATTGGGTCAGCCATTCTGGAGGCTGCATTTATGCGAGGAGCCAAGGTAAAGGTCACATCCTCTTCAGAAAGTTTGGTAATATCTACACCAGCTTTTTTGAAAATTTCAACAAGCCCCAAACGTTTCCCTTTCTGCAATACTTTAAGTCCATAGTATGCCAGTACCCTATTCTCATCTAGAAGAGGCACTTGATCAGCAAGTGTTGCTATGCCTGCCATATCTAGTAACCATTTCTCCCAGCCTTTATTTATATTCCAATATTCTCCGTATTTTATTATGAGTGCTTGAATAAGTTTGAAGGCTATCCCCGCTCCGCACAGCATCTTGTCTGGATAAGCACATCCATCTTGCTTGGGATTAAGTATTGCATAAGCACGAGGAATTTGTGCGTGAGGCAAGTGATGGTCGGTAATTATCACATCTATCCCCCCTGCTGTTGCTTCTACCACTTCATCCACAGCGGTGATTCCTAAGTCAAAAGTTATAAGGAGATTCACTTTTTCATTTATAAAATTCTTAATCGCATCCATATGAAGACCATACCCTTCATCATGTCTATCGGGAATATAAATAGTAAAATTTGTATATCCAATCTTTGTGAAGAAGTCATGCATCATGACAGAGGCTGGAATCCCATCGCAGTCATAGTCACTATATATGACTATCTTCTCTTTCGCTTCTACGGCCTCAAATATCCTTACTACCGTCTTTTCCATATCTTTCATTAGGTATGGATCATAAATTCCCTCTTCATATGAAGGGTTCAAGAATTTCTCTTTATCTTCTTCCTTTATTCCTCTATTTTTCAGCAGTAAATCTAAAAGTTCAATTTCATTGGGCATAATAAAGATTGTAACATAAAATTTTTAATATTAAGAAAAGTTGTTCCAAGTACAATTTACAATTAAGAAACGGCCGTTTCTTAATTGTAAATTAATACACCTCTCTTTGATAGCATTCTTTACAATAAATTATCTCAGGCCTATTTGGGGCATATGTAGTTTCAAATGTATTAGTACAACCTTCGTGCATACAGGCACGAGTATATAGAATCATAGGATTTCTTAACGCTAAGCGCTTCTTGTATCTTTCATTTGGATGAAGTCTTGGTATAGGTATATTCATTCTTCTATAGAATTGAAATTCAAATGGAGTAATCTTGAATGCTTTGCCAGAAACTTCACATTCTATAACTTCATTTAAGATACTATCATCTACATCTTTAATATCGTCTGGTATATCCTTGGCTTTTAATGTAATAGTATATTTATTGTCTTGTTTTTCTTTATATGGATATCCTCTTTCTAATATTTCTTCTTTGGTGAGTGGGAAGTGATCATTGATAACAGCTTCATTATACCCAAATGGACATAGTTCATAAGGGAAGAATTCTCCATATTTGTATACCCTACTCTTGCTATCTATATATGGCATATCATCCATGTGTTTCTTTATCTTCTCTACCATTTTAAAATATTCTTCTTTCTCATATTGTTTGTTTAAGATACAATATTGTTTGTTTTTAAGGCCTATGCAACCGAAGAGATTTGAGGAGGATTTGCAAGCATCTGAATATTCTAACAAACTACAAGCTGGTTGACCTTCTATAGTAAATTTAATATTTTGACTGTTCTCTGAACCACCATAACCATGTTCATATGCTAATTCAGCTCCCATATAACATACATCCATTCCATCTTTAGATTTAACAACTCTATATCCATATTTAATATTTTCACAACCATAACTATTGAAAATACTTTTTGAATTACTTGAATCTCTAATAACATCACCTGTTGAGTTATTGCAATTTACAGATCTTACATATCTTCTTGGAAAATTCAAAGAAAAACTCCAAAATTCTTTTGAAAATTCAATAATAAAAGAACGACTACCTGTATTAAATGATTTTATTTTCTCTTCATATTCTTCTTTTGAATACTGTTCATTATAAATACAATATCTTTTGTTCTGCAAATTTACACAACCAAAACAATCTTGGCAATTATTGCAATCTAAGATAAAATTACAATTTATGCAATTCAATGACCAATATGAGTACTGGCAACTATAATTTTTTAAAACATTTATACTTTGATATATTAATTCACTATCAGTAGCGTTAAATGAATCAATAATTTCTTTTGATTTTTCTATATTATTAGAATAATAAATCCCTTCACTATTCCATAAAACAGAATATGATAAATATACATTTTTTGAATTATCGGCAAAGTTAGCATACTCTGAATCAATACATTCACCCAAATGTCTTATCCCTTGCCTAGGAACTTTATTAAATAATTCTTCCCATTGTTCAAAGAATGGTTTACTAAAATCATAATCTTTTGTATATTCACCTGCTTCCCATTTATCACTTCTCCAGCATTCTGGGCAATATACAGGAAAAGGTACTTTGTCATCATACATAGCAATTATATTCTTCTGACACATATCGCACTTCCTTTTATACAAAGATCTTTCATTTCTCCATATCATACGACGGACAAACCGACAATGTGGACAAAAGGTAGGTGCTGGAACTTTCATTTTCTCATAAAACAGAAAATCATCTGACTCGATAGTGAAGTCTTTTTTACAATTCTGGCATATCTTATTTTCAGACACATTACTCATATATTTTTAAAATACAACTTACCGAAGCCTTGCTTCGGTAAACTTATTTCAATGCTTTTATCCCCGGTAGAGTGCCTTTGGCTAGGAAGTCGAGAGTGGCACCACCGCCGGTGGAAACGAAGCCAAGCTTGTCGCCCAATTTTAATTTGGTTATAAGAGCCACAGTATCCCCTCCTCCGACGATACTGACAGCCTTACTCTTAGAAAGAATTTTAAGAACATTTTCTGTAGCACTTCCAAATCCACTTTCATATTTACCAAGAGGTCCATTCCAAAGTACGAATTGTGCTTTGTCGATCAGGTCTTTCAATACGTTTACTGAGTCCTTGCCTATATCTACTATGCACTCATCGTGCGTCACTTCATTTGGCCTTATGTCACGACTAGTACTTCCACGAGTTGCTATGACATCTGTCGGTATAACTAAATTCTTATTCTTGAAAAATGATTTCACTTGCACCATACCCTCACTTACCAGAGAGGTACCTACTTCATACCCCTTGCCTTTGAAGAAGTCGTTGGCAATAGCTCCTCCGATAAATACATGGTCGGCATCTCGTAAGAACTTTTTTATTAAAGGAATCTTGGTTTCAAATTTCGCTCCACCTAAAATAAACAAAAAAGGTTTTTTAGGGCTAAAAGCTTTCGATAGATTATTTATCTCATCTATGAGTTGAAGCCCTGCATAACTTGGTAAGTATTTTGTAATACCAACAATAGAAGCGTGTACCCGATGTGAGACAGAGAAAGCATCATTCACATATATATCACCAAAACGAGAAAGCCCTCTAGCAAAAGATGGAGAGTTCGTCTTCTCTCCTGGCTCTTTGCGTAGATTCTCAAACAAAGCTACGTCGCCATTCTTGAGTGTTCCTGTGATCTTCTTGGTTTCATCTGAAAAGATTGAAGATTCTATAAATTTAACATCTGGCAAATACTTTTTAAGCCTTATAGCTACAGGCTTTAAACTCTTCGTGCCGTCATCCCCTATATGGGCTACAAGGATCACTATTGCCCCTTTTTTATGTAAATACTGTATGGTAGGAAGTGCAGACTTAATACGGAAATCATCCACAATTTTCCCAGACGGATCTTGTGGTACATTGAAGTCTACACGGACTATGACACGCTTCCCTTTCAAATTTTCTATGTCTTTTATTGATTTCATATTTATTTACATTATTTAACCAAATTAATAATCGCACTGAATTTCTTAGGATTCAAGCTGTCACGTCCTACGAGTAATCCATCAGCTCTACCTTCTTTTATAAATGATTCCGCATTTAGAGGATTAACTGACCCTCCATATATGATTCTTACTTCATTTGCAGTTTTCACATCGTACAAGTCAGTAATTATCTTTTTAATAAATATTCTTATCTCGGTAAATTCAGCAGGTGTCGCCTCTCTATCAGCGCTACTCCCTATCGCCCATATGGGCTCATAAGCAATCACCATATTTTTCACCTGAGGTTTGTTTACATTCACTAATCCTTCTATTATTTGTTGTTTAATAAATGACAAATAGAAGCCATTGGTATCTCGAACACTTTCTCCAACACAAAAGATGGGATTCATTTTCGATTTTAAAATGGCTAGAATCTTTTTATTTACAATCTCATTTGTATCGCCTATGGCTCTTCTCTCAGAATGTCCTACCAAGACGTATTCCACACTGAAGTCTCTGAGCATCGAAGCTGACACTTCTCCAGTATATGAACCCTCTTTCTCATAAAAGACGTCTTGGCTTCCTAGTTTTATATTCTTAGTCTTCACTTTTCCCTTCACAAAAAGGAACGGAAAAGGTGGACAGATTATTACCTCTGTCTTTTTTATATTTTTTAAATTATTGAAAATGTTTTTAAAAATAATTTCCGCCTCCTTTTTAGATTGCGGATTCATCTTCCAATTAGCAATGACAAGTTTGTTTATTACCTTCATTCCTCTATTTTACCACAAAACTGCCAAAAACCGTTATTCTACCTCTTGCCAGCTATCTACATTCCATGTACCCGACGGGCCACTTGAAAAGTTAGAATTCATAAGTCCATCATCATAAGTAATAACAGCATTATTGCTTAGATTTATATAATAACCTGTTAGAGACTTGGCTGTTGCATTATTTGCTATATTTATAGTTCCATTTGCTGCATAAAGTACAACTGCCCCACCATTATTTGCTAATGTAATCGCAGATGTCGAAGAAGAAGTACTGAGAGCCATTATATAACTACCAGAAGCTCCTGATCCTTGAAAAACCGAATTATTACTAATGGTAATGTTGCCATCAGCAATAATCAAACCCTCTGAGCTACCATAATTAGAGGCGAGTTTTACAATAGCATTGTTACTGACAGTTAAAGAACCTTGAACCCAGACTGTCCCAGTTAATGTTAGAGTCACTTCGTTTGACACTACTAAATTACCGGTGATTTTCTTAGGTCCTAATGTGGTATTTGAAGAAACGACATAATTACCATTATAAGTACCTCCTAGGGCAGCAGCTTCTTTCCAATCTAAAATATTTTGTTCTGATATTGGCATAGCTATCTGTACAGGATCTGGTCTAGATGTATTACAAGCTTTATTGTTACCACTTCCTGTTTGACAATAAATAGGACCTGTAACATTTGAATTATTGATTGTATGAGCATATGCCCCATCATTCGAATTAGTTCCAATTGTTATTCCACTTATCAACCCAGTCAAGCCACCCAAATAAACATTGAAGAAACCGTCTGATCCTGCTGGTGTTATGTTGTTCCAAGTACCACCAAACCCACCTGTTTTACTAATCCCATTTGCATATCCATTATTGTTTGCTCCTATTTTGTAATACTTTGTTGAGGAGGTTGTAACATCTAAAACTAACCAATACGTTGTACTAGAAGAAAGTTGTATGTGGCTAGAAAAAGGAACATCAATCCAGCCATAATTAGTTGATACTGTTGATGTTGATATCGTAGCAGATGCTAAAGTAGTTCCACTTGGACTTCCGTTAGAATCAGACACTATACGTGCTGTAATGTTTGAAGGTGTACTAACTTTTTTTAAATATAAAGATACTTTATTTAATACCCCTGTTTCACTAACTTGAAAACTTTGTGCAAAATCTTGTGTGGCATTTGAATTTCCAAATGTTATATCGATTGGAGGTACTCCTGTACCATTTGTTTGATCTGAAGCTAATGCTGGTGAATTAGCTGAGGTTGCACTACCAGTAATGGTACCAGAACCTGTTATATTACCATTTGAATAAATACTACCAACTATCCTTGACCCATTATTCATAATAAATCCTCCTGATCCAACCTGAACACCATAACTAAAAGAAACCCCTACTCCAGTATCAACGGTCAATTTAACTTTTCTTTGCACTAAGTCTGTATTACCCAATGAAGTAATTTCTTTTTGACTACTTGAAATATCAGTAACAGTAGTTACTGCTTCTGAATTTCCTAATACAATAGTTTCGGTACCATTTGTCTGTTTGTTATTCTTTAATCTGTACAGAACATCTTCAACACCTGATTCGGCCAAGAAGTAAGTTTGTTTTGAATGGAAATTATCTGTGGCAATTTTATATTCACGCACAGTTGGAACTACTATACCAATTATAATTGTTGAACTTATAAATACAAAGAACAAGACAAGAATTATCATCGCCGCACCTCTATTGTATTTTATTGTATTTTTATTCTTCATAATTATTAATTAGTAATTCTTCATTATTAATTATTTAATACCCTCCTCTTAAAATTATCGTATTGTATAAAGTTTCTGTTTTACCAGTTTTACTACGAGAGTCTTGTAATTCCATTTCTATCTTTACTGCTTCACTATTTGGAGTTGAAATACGATTAAATATCAACTTGTTTAGATAAATATTTTGTGACAATAGGTTCCCCACAAGTACGCCGTTGCTATATAACTCTAGGGCATTCCCATTCTTTTCAATTTGAATATAGCTTGTTCCATCCACATTATTCAGACGCAAAACACCAGAATTAGAATTGAAAACACTGTTTATCATATCTATATTCTTGGCTTGTCGTATTTCGTGAGAAATTCTATCCATCGAAACAGATCCGGAGTTTAACAAATCTTGATTACTTCTAGTATTTGAGAATGATGCCAGTATTACAATAAATGAATTCACGACGACGACAGATACTATAGTGAATATCGATAGATAGATAATTATCTCTATAATACCGATCCCTTTATTTAAATTTATTCTAAATATATTCATTGTTATTAATTAAAAATATCAGTAATATAAAATGACAAACTCTTGGTGTTAGCTACACCAGAAGAGTTCCAGCTCACTTCGACTGTCACTTTCTTCGTACGTGGGTCTATAGTTCCACCTGACTCTAGGATATCATCACTGTCATCTCTACCTACAGAGTAAATGGTAACCTTGCGATCGAAACCATTTAGTGGATATACGGTCGTACTCCCCACCAAGCTAGTACTACTAGTGTCTAGAACCCAAGCAGACGAACTATTATTGAAGAATAAATGATATTGTGTAGGACTTAAACTTAAATTAGATATAGTTGTCCAGTTGTTGTCACGAATAGACTTCACGGCTTCCGCCCCCTCTTCCAAGAGAAAGCTGGCTTGAGATTTCTTCAAGGCTACACCTGAGAGTTGTATCCCCTTTTGTGCTGTCTGCATTAGAGCAAACATAGAGATCGAGATAATAGCGCAAGCTACAAGAACCTCAATTATTGTAAATCCAGATAATAACTTCTTTTTATTTTTATTTAAGTTAATCATTTAATTTAAGCTTACAACTCCCATCTTGCTAATTGTAATCGTTTTTTGTTTCGTGGAATCAGAAACTAATTCTAACACCACAGTACTATCAATTGTACCATTGATAACTCCCCCTGTTAAACGTTCAAAGGTGATATCGCTCCCTCCACCCGATATATTTATTCCCCCAGTGGCAGGAATAGCAACAACTGGACTAAAATCAATAGGTTCATTGGTACTATTTGACGAAGAATACGTACTGCCAGTAAATAGCACAGCTCTACCAGATTCAAAATGGACGCTATAGTTGCTTGAATTCACAGAGGAAATAGTGTTTTGCCGAGCTTTATTTAGTAGAGCAACAATATCAACCGCTGTATTACGTAATGCTTGCTCGTTGCGAAAGGAAGACAGATTTACTAAAACAATAGAAGAAATTATTCCTATAATGACAATTACTATCAATAATTCTAACATGGTGAACCCTTTGTTGTATTTATTTTTCATAATTATTAATTAATATTATCCATTACTGTATACATAGGCTTAATCATCGCAATAGCAAAGAAGCCAACGGCTACTCCTATGAATATCATCAGCACTGGCTCTATGATAGTCGAGAGATTCTTGGTTTTATTGTCGACTTCTGTCTCATAGAATACGGCTATATCTATAAGCATTTGAGAGAGCTTACCGGTTTCTTCTCCTACCTCAATCATTTCCCCCACCATGATAGGATAGAGATGCGTGTTGGCCTTGAAAGATTCAGAGAGAGCTACTCCTTTTTCTATAGAACCTATAGCATTGTGAATTAGCTCTTTATAGTGAACGTTCTGTAAGACTTCTTCTGTGATCTCTAATGCCCTTGATACATCTACTCCAGAGGCCAATAGCGAGGAAAGAGTTCGGGCAGTTCTAGCTGTATTCATCTCTTTTATAAGAGTGCCTAACATTGGTAGCTTAAGGATAAATATGTCAAAATACCTTTGGGTAAATTTCAACTTAGCAAACAAGAACCCCGAACCTATAACCAATCCTATAACTAAGGCAAATAGTAAGAAGTGTTGAGAGAGCATATTGGAAATAAAGATTATGACTTTTGTAGGTGCTGGTAGTTCTACTCCTGTATCGGTGAAAGTTTTAGTCAAAGTTGGCACCACGTATATCATCATTAGAATTCCAATGATGAATATCGCCGCTACAATGATACTAGGATAGATAAGAGCTCCTTTTATTTTCCTATTTAAATCATAAGTCTTCTTCAGGGTCATACCTACCTCGGAGAGTGTCTTAGGTAGACCGCCTGACTCTTCTCCAGAGTGAACCATGGAAACGAAAACTCCCGAGAAGACTTTCGGGAACTTTTTCATACCAGAGGAAAGTGTGCCTCCCTTGTTTATATCGTCTATCAAGCTCTTTAAGATGTTGTTGAAGAATTTATTGGTAGTCTGCTTTTCTAGGACAGAGAGAGCTCGAGTGAGAGATAGACCGGCTGAGAGCATTCCACTCAGATTATTAGTAAACATTATCTTCTCAGACAGAGAAACACCTCCGAAAATTTCAAGATTAAAAGAGAATTTAAATTCTTTTTCATTATATTCCTTTACTGAGAGAGGGACAGACCCCCTCTCTCTAATCTCCCTTGCTAGGGCAAATGTATCCGGGGCTTCTGCAAGCCCTTCTACTATAGATCCTTCTTTATTTTGTTCTTTGTATTTAAATTTCATATCTATTCGTCCACATGTCGGACTTGTGGATTCCACAAGTCCGACATGTGGCCATATTATTCCGACACCACACGAAGAACTTCTTCGGTAGAAGTAACTCCTGATGCCACTAGGAAGATTCCATCTTCAAGCATTGTCATCATACCTTCTTTCTTGGCTATTTTTTCTAAGTCGTCAGCCGAAGAATTCTTTAGAATCATTTCCTTGATAGTACTACTAACTTCTAGTACTTCATGAATCCCGACGCGCCCCTTGTAGCCATCCGGTGAGTCTTTGTTGGGCTTTGGTTTATAGAATGGTATCTCTTCCCATGTAGCATCGTCCTTCACAATCTTTTCCTTCTTCAGTGTATCGAGAACTACATCCAAGTTTACAACCTTACTTAAAGCGGTGAGCTCTACTTTACTCAAGTTGTACTTTTCTTTCTCTTCTGAAAGTTTACGAACTAAACGCTGAGCGATTACTGTCTTGACTGTCGATACGATGAGGAATGGTTCCACTCCCATATCTATCATACGTGGTATAGCTCCTGCCGCTGAGTTGGTGTGTATAGTTGAAAGCACCAAGTGCCCTGTTAGCGATGCATTCACCGCTAGAGAGGCAGTCTCTCCATCACGAATCTCTCCCACCATGATGATGTCAGGGTCCTGACGAAGAAGAGTACGAAGTCCATTGGCAAAGGTTAGCCCTATTTCGGATTTGGTCTGAGTTTGGTTTATTCTTGCCATTTGATATTCGATAGGGTCTTCAACCGTCGAAATATTTACATCTGGAGTGTTCAATATATCAAGCATTGTATATAGAGTCGTGGTCTTACCAGATCCAGTTGGTCCAGCAGCGAGCAACATTCCATTTCTTTTCTTCATTCCTCTATGAATTCTCTCAAGTGCTTCCCCGTGGAAGCCCAAGCCCTCAAGCGAGAAACCTTTAGCATTTTCTCGCAAAATACGTATGACTGTCTTCTCTCCAAAGTATGTAGGTAAAGTAGAAACACGGAAGGAAACTCTCCCAGAATCATTTATAATTTTAAAACGTCCGTCTTGAGGCAATCGCTTCTCGTCAAGTTTCAAGTTAGAAAGTACTTTGATACGTGCCACAATTCCGGGAGCAGTATCTTTCGGAAGTACCATGGCGTCATGTAGAATTCCATCAATACGATAGCGAACTATGAGCGACTCTTCCCCAGGTTCAATATGTATGTCAGAAGATCCCTGAAGGATAGCATGGGAGATAAGTGTATCGACAATTTTCACGATAGGTAGATCTTCAGCAAGTTCCTTTTCTGTCTTTTGGCTGTTGTCTGTCTTCTCTCCTGCGAAAGCATTATCCACTATAGATCCCAAAGTCCCAGTCTCTTTCTTTATAATATCTTCAAAGTCTGCTTGTAGACTTTTCTTGTATAGAGAAAGTGCTTCCTTGATAGAGTCAGAGGAAGTCATACGTGGTAGGATTCGAAGTCCCACTTTCTTTTTGATAAAGTCGATAACTGGCAAGTTGTCTACATCTAGCATTGCAACTTCAAGTCCAGAGGCTGACTTCTTATATGCAATTATATTATTGTTGCGAGCAATAGGCTCAGGGATAAGATTCAAAACTTCAGGAGCAATCTTCTCCCCTTTCAAGCTAACAAATGGGATTCCAAGCGACACCGCCTGCATACTATTCCAGTCCTTCTCAGTAAGTTTGCCATCACTCATCAGAACCGCCCCAAGTGTCTGATTGGTTTCTTTCGCTTTCTTGACCGCCATCGCCACGTCCGTCTTACTGACTAGCCCCGAAGTATTTAAAAGATTTATAATCGTAGTTTCATCGATATGCATGTAAACATTATACCAAATAAAAAACAAAAAATCCCAGTTTAGACTGGAATTTTTTAATTCTGATTCAGTAAAACCACCTACTGGGTTAATTTTCTAATACACCTCATTCTGGTAGCACTTCTCACAGTATATAATCTCCGGCCTCTCAGGAACATAACTCGTCTCAAAGGTATTCGTACAGCCTTCTTTCATGCAGGATCTATGCCAGAGCTTTGGAGGATTCACTTGATTAAAACGATCTTTATGCCTACATTCAAAACATTTTCTTGGTATAGGTAAGTTAAATCTCTTCAGAAATTCATATTCTGATTGGATTATTTTATACCCTTTATTACAAGATTCACATTCTATAATATAATCAAGGATTGTTTCTTTAATATCTTTGATATCATCTGGTATGTCTTTACTTGTATGCGTAATTGTATATCCTGATTTGTCAGGATTAAGAAAATTATATCCATTACTTTTTATATCATCTTCAGAAAGTGGAAAATAATCCTCTGCAACAGTTTCGTTATACCCAAATGGAGAAATCTCCGCAGGGAAAAACTCTCCATATTTATATACATTCCCCTTCTTATCTGTATAAGGAATATTATTCATATGTTCTATGATTTTTTTCTTAAGTTCAATATATTCTCCTTTTGAATACTGTTTATTAAAAATACAATAACTATTTTCCCTCAAACCCACACAAGCAAAAAGATTGTTACAACCATGACAATTATAAGAATATTCTGTATTTAAACACTCCCAAGAAGTTGCTGTAAAAAGTTGCATAGAACCATTTACACCTGAGTCAATTCCTTCATAAAGAAGCTGTGTATTGGCTCCTACTCCATATCCATCATATGAATCATTTAAACGATCAATCGCATTTATTAGAAACCTACAATCTTTTATATTATTGGCTACATAGAAACAATCATGAGAATTACTCGCATTGGTTATGTCATCACCGCTAACATTACTTGAATTTACTATATTAGAAAATCTTCTCAATGCTGAAAGTTTAAACTTATTAAATTCTTCTTTAATTTTTTTAAAATTATTATAATTTCCTATATTTAATTCACTTAATTTTTTAAAGTATTCTTCTTTAGTCAACTGTTCATTCCAAATACAATAAGATTTGTTTCTTAAATTTGTACAGCCAAAACAGTTCGTACAATTTTTACAATCATAAAGAAAATAGGAACTGACACAAGATACAGCATTCTGTGAATAGAAAGTTTCGTAACACTTAACACAAGAAACATCATCATAACAAAACTCACAATTTACTGTTGTAAACATATCCATAGAATCCTTGCTTTCATTACAACGAGAAGCATAATTTATATTTTCCCCCAACCAAGAAGCCGAGACTAAGTAAGAATTTTTAAATTCTCCAATGTGATTGCCATATAAAGTATCAGTACATTTACCTATAAAAAGATTGGGCTGTGGAACCTTTTCCAATAGTTCCCTAAATTGTTTAAAAAATGGTCTTGAAAAGTCATAATCCATACCATATTCTGTCGGGTCCCATTTATCACTCCACCATATATCTCTGTCATAAATAATAAATGGGGATTCGCTAGAGAAACAGCTGATTACACTTTTACCAGTTTTAGCACATTTATTTCTATGCAATACTCTTTCATTTCTAAAAGTAAATCTTCTTTGCATCCGACACTCCGGACAGAAAGTCGGCGCTGGAACCTTTATTTTCTCATAAAAAGAAAAGTCATCTGGCTCTATTGTAAATTGAAGCCTACAATTCTGACATATCCTTTTTTCTAATTTTTGTTCCATATTTCTATTTGGCATATTTACGCCATGGCTGAAATATGCCAAATGACGTTTATTTCACTCTTGCCATGTATTTATAATTGACCAGAAGTACAATTATAAATAGTGATAATGTTAGAGCCATGACTGGCATAGTAACGTAGCCGAATTCATAGATATATCGAATTGCGCAAGAGACTCCCCCACGAGATGGATCTGCACACGAAGGACCAGAAGTTAATCCAGTTTCTACAAATATATGATAGATAGAGACTATTGAACCGATAATAGCAAAGACCAAGCTGAAATCCACGATTGATTTATCTCTCTTGTAGAGTTCCATTCCAAATAGTATTAGTTGAGGGTACAAGAATATTCTCTGAATCCAGCAAAGCTCACAAGGTGGGAAGCCAATTATTTCAGAATAAAAGAGAGATAAACTAAATGCCCCCAATGCTCCCAAGAATCCAAGGATGAAAGTATATTTCTTGAAGAAGAGTAATAGAGGATTATTCCTACTTCTAAAGAAAATTAAAATTATTAGGACACTTAGAATAACTACTTGGAGAAAGATCGTCCCCAAGGCTAAAATCTTATTCACTGTGTCTAGATATGCTGGCATATATTTTAATACTCTATTCTGGCAAGATACAATTTGTCTTCTCTGCTAATGTTTGAAGTGATAATTCTCCAGAGAGACGGGACCCGTCTTTAAATATCCAAGTTGGATAACCTTCTATTCCTTTATCTTTACAAACTTGGAGTTGACCTGTTCCATCGGGAGTAGAACATTCTATATAAGGAAGATATTGTTTAGAAGATCCAAAAAGTTTCTTTTGATTTTGACAATGAGAACACCAAAACGTTCCATAAAACTCCACTCCACTACTTTTCAAACACTGAGCAAAACCATCAAGTTTTGTTGATTGCTTAATATTTGCTTTAGTCATATAAACCCCAAATCCCCCAACTAGTAACACTATAATAACTGTAAATATAATAAAAAATTTTGTTTTATTCATTCCACTATTATATCAGAACCCGAGCTTAACCAAAAGCCATACAAATGGTGCCTTTATTTTAGATATCACATTGTGAACTATAGACAAGAAGTTATTGTTTGACTCACTCACTCCTATAGCACTAGCAGAAAGAGGACTCCCTATAGGCTTCTCTATTTTCGTATTTGTTGTTGCACTTGTTTTTATTATCGGTTTTGTTGTCTGTCTGACTATTGGCTTGATTATTTTTTTATCTTCTACTTTTGGAAGCACTTCTAGATCTTTCTTTTCTTCTTCTACTATAGCAGGAGCGACAATTTCTGATTTAATTTCTTGTATTAAAGAAGGTGAAGAAGCTGGAGCAGGAGCCACTTCTTGTTTAGAGAAATTATCCAAGATACTACTCCATGTTTTGTGTAGCACTGCGGGTATAGCATAAGCCGTAGACCACACGCGGACGTCTGTCTCGTCTATCGTATTTTCTAACCCACCATCTGACTGTTGGCCAGAAGCCAAGTAATCAGTCGCTTTTGAAACACTGTTAGCATCTATGAGAGCTTGCAATGCCCAAGAAGTCGAGGAATTATTTTCAAATCCTCCATCTGTTCCCTGACTCGAAACTAAATAATTTTCCGCTGAAGAAATTGAAGAAGACACACCAGAAATATTTCCAAATCCTCTCAAGGCCTGGATGCCGGCCCCTGTCATATCTATACTTCCCCATGATCCACCAGATTGCTTGGATACAATATAGTTTACATCTTTATTTATCATTTCATCACTTCCAGTATATCCGGCATTTTTCAAAACTATCAAAGCAAAGATATCATCGTTTACCAAGCTCGCATCACCAAACTGCACTCCATCAAAGCTATCTGTAATTTTCTTTATATAATTCACCTCTGTCCCATTGTATGGATTTATACCTAGAGCCATTAGTGCCATCGCTCGCCTTTCATAGTCAGTAACCACTCCACCATCTATAGGATTCGACTTCAGATAATTCGTAAGTTTCAATTTCAAGTCAGCATTGTCCCCTGCCTTAGAGGCTATCGCCACCCAGTCTGTATACATTGGAGCTCCAAATGAGCCATCACTCTTCTGGTTGAAAGACAGAAATTCGAAAGCTTTGGAAGTAGAAAAAGTTTTAGGAGGTAAAGGAGTATTAGAACCTCCCCCACCACCATTATTCTCTGGAACAAATTTAGTGACTACAAGTTTTTCAGTCGGCCAGTAATAATCCTCTTTAATTCCTACATTATACTCACCCTCTGGTACAGATGAGAATATTGCAATGCCAGTTACATCATCAACCTTTTTTTGGATCTCATCATTTGGAGTCCATGGATTTGCTGGGTCTGGTTTGGTAACTCCTACAGTAACTCCACTACGAGAAAGCCAAAGATTATGCTCATAGTCATACTTTTCAGCAGTAACATTTAATTCTTCGTTATCTTTTATTAAATTTTTATTTAAGAGAACTCTATTCTGTTGTCCAAAGTATATGTAAATTTTTTCATTTCCACTTAAAATATTTTTGTCCATCCCAACGTATGGATAAGAATCGTTTACAACATACTGCCAGTTATCACAAAGGATCTCTCCCCCACTTGGAGTTAAGCATTTCATGTATAGAGAATCATAAACACCACTATATTCCAATGTAGAAATTGAAAAGTTATCACTAGTACTATCAATACCGTAAAGTATAGCAAGAGCACTACGTGCATTTATATCGTGGGCAACACCATCTTTATCTGGAATTGAAATTATTCCAGATTCTGGTAACTCATAAAATCCATCATATAAAATAACATCTCCATTTCTAATGACAACTTGCTCTTTTAATTTTTCTGGTACTACAACCACATCTACACAAGCATCTTTTGCTTCATTTAGAATCTGTGGCGCTACACATTCTATGGGTGCAGGAACAGGAGCATCTTCGGCGGTTACTTTTGTAAAATTAAATCCTATTAAAACAAAACTCAATCCGAGCAAAACTATAAACTTTTTTAAAATATTTTTTATCATAAATTATATCCCTTCATTTTTCCAACTAATAATATCCCCTTCTTTCAGTATATATTGTGAGACTCCGATGGAAGCGAGCTTGTCGTTCACATAATACATCCAGTACTCCCCGGGAGCTCCCTTTACTCCATTTATCTCTGTAATAAAACTTCCCAACCCTGAAACTTCTTTATATTTGAAGCTAAATGTATCAGGGGGAGTACTCTTCTCTTCCAGCGTTTTCATCATTTCGAATACCGATGCCCCTTCTCTTGTCTCTACTTCGTATTTTTTATCTAGAACACTAAACTTAATTTTTATACTATTTTCAGTTTGTACTGTTTTTAAACCTTTGTTTTTCTGATTTTTTATTGAAACTATTGTTTCAATTTTTTCTTCTGTATAATTCTGTTCTAAGGGGACAATGATAGGTATTTCTTTCTTCCTATTAAGAAACAGAAAAACCAAAACGATTATAAGTAAAACAAAGCCTCCTATTAAAATTTTTCGTTCTTTTGTTTTCATATGATTTGATAAATTTATAAATATTACAAGAAAAGCCCCTGCTGTCGCAGGGGCTTTTCTCTAAAATAATAGTAGATTTCTCCTGCTCGGGAAACACCGTTGTATTAAGATCGGACTTATCTCTTACGAGCATTACCGTTGCGGCACAGTAGAGGAATCACACCTCACTTCCAAATACATAGGTTTAAATTTTAAAAAACTAACTAACCAAAACAATTTTTTCTACACTAAAACTTCTTTTGCTTTCATTCTTTGACTCGCCGTAGTTTTAACAGAGGCGGTCACTACCCATCTTTCAATCAAAGGTGCTAGTACTATAGCAAAAGATACATTCCCTAGCAAGTGTAGAGCGGTGAAAGGAATCTGCCCTACGAGGGACACCATAAATGATTGACGGAAGAAGAGTGGTCCAATAGTAAGACCTGTAACAGCGTCATAAACTATCGTAGCTATAACTGCATATGTAGCATAATTCTTCCAGCCAGAACGATTCTTGAAGTAGTACTGTGCTCCAAGACCTAAAGCTCCATATGCCAAAGCTGTTACAAGAGTCCAAATACCAAGCCCTGAAGTCACAGCATCAAACAATACAATACTAAAGAATCCAAAGGCAAATGCATACAGACCACCATAAACTTTCCCAAATGGCATTATGACTGTCATTAGTGGCTCTACGTTTGGTGCCCGAAAGGGCATGAGCCTGATAGCAAAGACAGCCAAAAATGCAGTTATGTATTTAATACTTTTTTTCATATTATTGATAGTGAAGCAAGTATATGTAAAATTATTTGTCGCGTCGGAGCCCTTTAGGGTAAAGCGAAAATAATTTTACATATACTTGCATCACAAACACCAGAAACGCAAGCCAGCTCTCTCTTTACTTCGGTTTCATCTCTCATCTCATAAGTCACAATCTTTGAGAAGTCAAAGTCTGGCATTTTAGATACAAGATCCTTGTAAGTCTTCTCGTCTATGGCTTCATAAGGAGCAAGCTGGTATACATGGTTGCTTCGTGGTAGGAACGAAAGCCCTCCTACAATATCCCAGTTCTGGTAGAGCCAGTGTGCCACTTGTATCCATTCATTCTCCCCCACTGACACAGTTACAGAAGGATTGTGTTCAGTATAGTTCACCTTCACAACCTTCCAGTGTTCTAGTTGATCGATAGCAGTAATGTCGTCTTTACAGATGGCATCCTCTGGAGCTTTCATTGGGAATTCAAGAACGAAAGTATTGGCCTCATCAAGAGTCTGACCAACTTCTGGATGGTAAGGAACTCCTTGATCTTTCATCATTTTGAATAGTGAGTCTGTCGCTGAAATACGAATACGACGTATATAATAAGGCGCATGACGAGGATGCATTCCTGAAGCACAGTCTACAGTCTGAGAGACAGTCCCAGAAGGCTTCACAGCGGTAATACAAGTAGACTCATTGATACCAAATCTTTTTGCATATACCTTGTTTACACGAATAGCTTCAAGACGAAGTTTAGTGAGCATGGCAGGGTCGCGAGCAATCTTCGAATCCCACTGCCCAGTAACAGAAACTCCGAGTAATTTCTCTGCATCACAATTATCTTTCCATTCTTTTGATAAGTATCCAAACTTTGTAAGCGTCGACTGGTATGTACCAATAATAGTAGCGATGCGAATCTTTCTCAGTAGAGATTCTTCAGTGTCTTCTGCTCTAGCCACTACTTCAGATAAGTTACAGAATTGCTTTGATCTTAGAATTATCTCTCCACAAGGATTTGTACCCATCTCCCCTATAAAATCAGCAGACTTTTCGATTCTTCTCTTTGGAAGAGATTTATAAAGAGATCCGCGGTTGAAGATGCCTCTCTCTCCACTTCCTGATTCCATAAGAGCAATCCATTCTTTCAAGAATTCTGTTTCTGTTGGTTTAACGTTGTAAACGGCAGAATTGTTCGCAAGCATACGTTGTCCTTCATTGAGCCAGAATTGTCCGTTTTTTGCATCACGCATTTCAGAATCATCTAAGTCAGAGAGTGATATAAGGGCACTTCGGCGAACTCCACCAGATACTACACATTCACCAATCTTACAGATAATGTCGTGAGCATCTATATTCCTCAAGTGTCTACCTTGGCGTCTTAATATGCGGTCTCGTGTAAATCCAAGTAGATCTATCAAGGGTTTAGGGCCAGAACTCTTACCTCCCATTATTTTAAGACGAGCCCCAGCTGGACGCAAAAGTGAGAAGTCAAACTCTATATCATTACCATCAAACCAAGTCTTCATACCAAGGACAAATGCATCTGCCCAGCCTTCTTTAGTGTCTGGTACAACGAAAGTAGGAAGCTTCTTGCCTGATTGATTTTTTATTTGAGGAAGTGCTTGAATATTTTTACTTTCTACAGAGAATCCTACTCCTGTTCCACACATAGAGATGTAAATAATCTCTCCAAAGTCTTGAAACTTAGATGGGGCTATGAATGAACAGTTGTAAGCACAGACATTTGTCTTCTCGGCAGCAGGACCAGCAAATTGCAAGAGTCTCATGGAAGGCATAGCTTCTTGCTTGAGGATTGCTTCACGTACTTCTTCATATTCACTTTCTTTCAGCTTGTCTCCAAGCTTACCTTTCATGAATTCAACATATCTGCTGATAGTCTCTATCCATGTTTCTCTTCTTCCTTCTTCTTCAATCCACTTCGCATATGAACGATAGTAAACGAATTCAGAAAGTGGATTTCTAAAATATTTTTTACTTTCATCATTTAGCTTCTTCACACGCTCTGGCACAGTTATACTATGGGATCGTAGACGTGCTCGCTCTTCACGATAAAGAATATAGTTCTTAGAAGTTTTGACGAAGTCAGATAGCATAAGTTCCTGCTCGACAGTGTCCTGAACGCCCTCCACAGTTGGCATAAAGTTCTTATATTTCTTGGCTATTTTGACTATTTCGTTGAAAACCTTATCAGCCACAATATTGGCATCTTTGATAGAACCTTCCCCGCTTGCAAGCATAGCTTTATTAATAGCATTCGTTATCTTATTAAGATCAAAAGGAACAGTAGTTCCATCTCTCTTAAGAACGCTTTTAATAAAAATATTCTTGTCTGACTTTTTTTCAACAGAAACTTCCTCACTCTTTAGGGCGACCTTTGTACTCTTTTTTTTGAGACTTAGCACCTTCTTTTTTGCAACCATAATTTTTTTATTTTAATTAATAATGTCTCACCTGTCTCCCACTTTTGCTTTTGGGTTTATATTATACTCTTACTTTTAGTATCATAACAAGAGGTATTGGGAGAAAATAAACACTACAAAAAAATATTGGGAATGAGTCAATAGTTCTCCAAATTTTCTCCAAAAGTCGCCCTTAGAGTACTACTATTAAAGGATATTTTCATAACAAAAATTCTTCCTTTTTTAAAACTAAACAAGCCCCCGAAAATTGCATTTTATTGCATTCATTCCCCTCTTGAGGGGTGGATTTTGTACTCAAAAGACGGGGTGGATGAATTTAAATCCTCCACCTCCCCCTTCGGGTACTCCTCAAGAGGAGAATTAATACACCTCCCCCTGATAACACTTCTCACAATACACTATCTCCGGTCTCTCAGGAGCATAACTCGTCTCAAAGGTATTTGTGCATCCCTCTTTCATACAGGAACGATGCCATAATTTCATAGGGTTTCTTTGAGCTAGACGTTCATAGTGTCGACAGTTAGGACAGAGACGAGGTAAGGGTAGGTTCATACGTCGGTAGAAGGATAGTTCTTCGGGGATAATCTTGAAGGCTTCTGTGCATTGTTGATTACAGGTTCCCTTATGGAAACATTCAATGACTTTGTTTAGGATATCTTGGTCTTCTGTATCATTTATAGAGTCAGGGATGTCATCTGTGTGGATATCTATAGTATAGTTACGTTCTTCCTTGTCTTTCCACTTGTATCCTTGTTCTAGGGCTTGTTCTTTAGTTAATGGATAGTATTCTTGAGCTATGGTTTCGTTGTAGGCAAAGGGAGAGAGTTCAGATGGGAAGAATTCACCGTATTTGTATACTCTTCCCTTAGAGTCTATGTAGGGCATGTCGGACATGTGCTTTATGATTTTGGGAACCAACTCTTCGTATTCGGATTTGGTGTATTGGCGGTTTAGGATGCAGTATTGTTTGGAGCGGAGTGCTATACACCCAAATAAATTTGAAGAAGCAGAACAAAAATCTGAATACTTAATATTATTTGAATCTCCAATTATATTAGAAAAAAGAACTCTATTAATCTTCCAATAACCTATGTAGTCATAACATAGTTCCATAAATTCACAATAGTTTGCATCATGAACGTCTATGGCTTCAATAACTTGTTTACAATATTTAATATCCTTGCTTTTCTTAACATCAAAACAATAAGTAGCATTTTTTGATTGGACTATATGATCACCTTTTACATTATCTGAATATAATATGGTACTAAACTTGCGTGGTAATTTTATTTTTATATTTTCAAACTCTTCTTTTATTGCATTTAACTTTTTATAACTTCCATCTAATATTTTACTTTTTTCTTTTAAATATCCTTCTTTGGTGTACTGTTTATTAAAAATAAAATAACTTTTATTTCTTAAACCAGCACAACCTATGCAATCATTGCAATTTTTACAATCAAAACAATATGTTAAATCAAATGAATTAGAACAATTATGACAATATTTGCATCGTGATAATTTTTCAGAATCTATAGATTCATAACAATATTCGCATTCTCTAGATACATACGTATCAACACAATATTTTGATTCATAAGGAGAACCATAAAAACAATTTTCTATGTTTATAGATCCAAAACACAAATATGAGTCTTTTCCACCAGCCATATGATTACAAAAGTCACAATTTTTTGTATCTGGCACGATAAGAGAAGGACGGGGTATTTTGTTTAATAATTCACGAAACTGCTTAAAAAACGGCTTTGTAAAATCATACTGTTGTCCATCTACTGTAGGATCCCATTTATCACCCCACCAGCAACTAGTACAAAACACAGGAAATTGTTTATCAGGAGAATACATAGAAATTATTTTGTTTCCACATAGCCCACATTCTCTTCTGTATAAATTTCTCTCATTTCTAACACTAAATCTTCTCTGCATTCTACACTCCGGACAAAATGTTGGTGGAGGAACTTTTATCTTCTCATAGAAAGAAAAGTCGTCCATCTCGATAGTGAAGTCTTTCTTGCAGTTTTGGCATATTTTATTTTCTGATTGATATTCCATGTTTTAATATACTTCCTGTTGATAACACTTCTCGCAATACACGATCTCTGGCCTCTCTGGAGCATACGAGGTCTCAAATTCATTAGTACAGCCTTCTTTCATACAGGATCTATGCCAAAGTTTCATGGGGGTTCGCATTCTTAATCTACTTTCATGCCTACAAAAGAAGCATAGTCTAGGCAGAGGAACCCCAAGGCGTTTATATAAATTAAGTTCATCTTCTATTATTTTATATGCCCCCTTACATCTATCCTGACAATTTTCTTCATGCAAACAACCTATAACTTCTTTAGTGATATCAATTTTATTATCATCGAAATTATCAGGCAAATCTTTTGCTTTTATTGTTATTTGGTATTCAGTATTTTTTCTGTCTCGCCATCTATACCCATTCTCTAAAGCTTTTTCTCTTGTTGTTGGAAAATAATCTTGGGCTTGAGTTTCATTGTAACAAAAAGGGGAAAGTTCACTTGGAAAGAACTCACCATATTTGTATACAATCCCCTTTTTATCTACATAAGGAACTTCCATCATTTGTTTTTTAATCGATATCACCAATTCTTCATATTCTTCTTTTGTATATTGTTTATTTAAAATACAATATTTTTTATTTCTTAAACCAATACAACCAAATAGATTAGAACTTCCATGACAATTAAAACAATACTCAATATCATTCGAACTATAAACAACACTAGTGAAAAGATTCCTAAAATTACCTATTCCTGTATCAAATGTTTCATACATCAACTCCCCCATTCCTACCCCTGGACCTGAATCGTAAGTATCTTTTAAGTTCATTTTAGACCAATGAACATATTTTGAATCTTCTATTTGACCACTAGAATCGAAACATGATTTACAATTTTTTACCCCATTAAGATTCTCTCCTGTCGAATTAACACATTTTATCTGAGTGGCAAAACGATGAATTGATTTTAAATAAATTTCTTTGAAATGTAATTTAAATTTTTCAATCACATTAAAATCCATTAAATTCATCTCTTCCAAACGACTCTTATATTCTTCTCTAGAAAATTGTTCGTTCCAAATACAGTATGATTTATTACGGAGATTACTGCAACCAAAGCAGTCAGTGCACCCTATACAGTCGTACAAGAAATACGAATCAACACAATTCTTACAATTAAGAGAATACATTAAATGATAGCAGTCCGAACACATTACATCGTCATAACATAGTTCAGAATTTTGAACTATGTATAGATCAGAAGAATCTTTGGTAAAAAATATTCTATTAGAATAGTGAGTTTGTTCAATTTTCCAAGATCCAGATGACATATAACTATTCTTACTATCTTCCGCAATGTTACAGTAATCACTATTGGTGGCATTAGAATTTGATAGGTGTTGAAGCGGGAAAACATCCCTTAATTCCTTCCATTGTTCAAAAAATGATTTAGAAAAGTCGTATTCCCTACCATAAGAAAGGGCATCCCAACCATCTCCCCACCATGATTTAGAATCATAAATAACTAATTTTTCCTCAGGTGGATAAAAAGAAATGAGCATTTCTTTATGACCAGGCACGTCACATTTCCTTCTAAATAAAGACATCTCATTACGCCAACATAATCTTCTTATAGTTCTACACTCTGGACAAAAGGTTGGTGGAGGGACCTTAATCTTCTCATAGAAAGAGAAGTCATCAGGCTCGATAACGAAATTTTGCTTACAATTTTGACATATTCTACTTTCAGACATATCACTCATATATTTTTACAGTTTCCTGTCCCATTGAAAGTACTCTTTCCTTCGGGATGACATATTTTCGTCTCCGGATTCATATATTTTTATTATAACAATTTTTAATATATAATAGTAGAATGATTTTCACAATGATTCTTACAGTTTTAGGATTATGTTTATTTGAAGTTATTTCAAGTATCGATAACGCCGTTATTAATGCAGAAGTTTTAGGTACTATGGGGAAAAAAGCAAGAAGATGGTTTCTTGTTTATGGTTTCTTTTTTGCAGTATTTGTAGTAAGAGGACTTCTTCCTTGGATAATTATTTGGGCAACTGTCCCAGAATTGGGACCTATCGGGGCATTAACTGCTACCTTTTCCAATGACCCTAGTATTCATACTGCTATTGAAGAATCTGCCCCTATCCTATTGTTAGGTGGAGGTATTTTCCTTGTCTTTCTTTTCTTCCACTGGCTATTCCTTGAAACAAAGAACTTCGGACTACGTCATGAAAGATTTTTCCAGAAGAATGGAGTCTGGTTCTTTGCTGTTGTGTCTATCATTCTAGCTGTAGTTGTATGGCATTCAATTAAGATAAATCCAATGCTAGCTTTTGCAGCAGTTGTCGGATCAACAGCCTTTTTCATAACTCATGGATTCAAAGAGAATGCCGAAAAAGGAGAGCAAGCACTTCTCTCAAGCGACAACAAGATGTCAGATATTAGTAAAATACTTTATCTTGAAATTATAGATATGACCTTCTCTATAGATGGAGTACTTGGAGCTTTTGCCTTTACACTTTCTGTACCACTCATCATACTGGGCAACGGACTTGGTGCTTTTGTATTGAGGAAATTAACTATCAGTAATATAGATCGAATTAAAAAGTACGCCTTCTTGAAGAACGGAGCCATGTATTCTATCTTCGTTCTAGGTATAGTTATGATGGCAGACGCATTTGGAGTTCATATCCCTTCATATGTTTCCCCTCTCCTAACTTTCGCTATAATCGGATACTTCGTTTTCAAATCCGTTAAATTAAACAAACAATTAAAGTTGAATTAACGGAGTAAAAATGTTCTCGAGCGAACCCTCACGCAGGTCGACGGACCGAGTGCGAGCAAAAAATTCAGCAGAATTTTATTGTGTGGTGAGTCCGAGAATTTTTTTATGGAGTTAATTCAAAACCAATAAACTTTATTCAATAGTATCAAACCCCCCAGACTGTATATCCCAGAGCTTTTTATATATACCATCTTTATTATTCAAGAGTTCATCGTGATTGTCGTCTTCTACTATCTTTCCGTCTTCTATCACAATTATTCTATCCATCGCACGAACAGTCGAGAGTCTGTGAGCTATAACTATCGTCGTCTTGTTCTTTATCAAGTTTTGCAAAGCTTCTTGGATAAGCATCTCGGATTCTGAATCGAGAGCCGAAGTCGCTTCATCTAGTACTAGTATAGGTGCATCCTTAAGTATTGCTCTGGCAATAGCCACACGTTGACGCTCCCCACCTGAGAGCTTTATACCTCTCTCTCCTACATAAGTTTCATAACCAAGTGGCAATCTGTCTATAAATTTATCACAGTTAGCCAAACGACTTGCTTCTTTGACTTCTTCATCTGTCGCGTCACGTCTTCCATAGCGAATATTTTCTAGAAGTGTTCGGTGGAATAGGGCTGGATCTTGAGGCACGAAGCCTATCTCTTCTCGCAGATTCTTCTGAGAGATAGTACTGATATCTACCCCATCTATCAATATCTTCCCTGAAGTTAAGTTGAACAACCTCATAAGAAGATTTACGAAAGTCGACTTCCCTGCCCCCGAAGTCCCAACTATCGCAAGCTTTTGCCCTGCAGGTATGGTAAGAGAGAAGTTATCAAACACTTTTGTATTATTCTTGTCGTAAATATAAGTGACGTTGTCAAACACCACTTCGCCTTTTACATTTTTTAATTCATTTGTCACTTCATCTTTTATATCATAAGGCTTCTCCATGACCAGTGCCATCTCTTGTGCATCAGCAAACCCATCATAAAATGTACGAACTATAGAGTGGAATGTCCAGAGATAACTAGTGAGGCGTGACAGATAAGTTTGTATTAAAATAATGACTGGAACTCCTATAATACCTAATTTCCAATCACCTATAGCTATCCAGAAAATAACGAACTCAATGATTGTTGTATAAAGGCTCTGCATAAAAAATAAACCACTCCACAAATACCAGTTTGTTACTGTAGCCCTCTTCTGTTTTTGTATTACTTCTCCAACTCTTTTGTCCTCATACTCACGACCTGCAAAAAGTTGAACTGACGAATAATTACCTATTGAGTCTGCTAGTGCTCCTGTAGTCTTGGTATCTGCTTGTGCTGATATTATGTCGTATTTAAGTTTAAGTCGAACGTAAATTAATGCAGTCAAAATAAAAACAACAGAGAAGGTCAGTAATATAAATGAATATTTAGGAGCAAGTGTATAAATAGCAAAAACCGTTCCTACTGTTCTTAGTAAAAGAGGGAGACCATTATCAATCATCATATCCATTAATCTCTCAAATGCTTTTGCGTGTTTGTTTATTTTTTGAGTAAGAGATCCACCAAAATTATCTGAGAAGAAAGAATGGGAATGTCCCATCAGATAAGAGAAGGCCTGTTCTCGTAGTCCTGCTATTACATTCGCCTCAAGATAAGCAGATAAGAAGTTGACACCCCTAGCAATAAATACACGAATGATACCTAAAATAAGTATAGTAGCTACTATATGATACGCTTGATTTGAAACAACAAAATTATTTGTGCTTAAAATATTCCAGAGTTTAAGAAACTGAAAAGGTATATATAGATCAAGAGCGGTAGCAATAAATGTTCCAATAACAGCAGAAAAGAACGATTTTTTAAATCGTCGAACAACCCTCCAGAAATATTTCAGGACTAATGCTATGTGTAAATTATTATAATCTTTTTCTTTATCCATATAAACCACGAAACAAAAGGCTTTTCAGCCCTTATTATCATAATGCCATAAAAACACTAAAATTCAAAATCCCTAAATTCCTATAATTTTGCCCCTCTCACAAGAGTATCTAGAATATTCGAAAGCTTTATAGTTGCTACTCCTACTACCTTGTCCCCTCCTCCATAGTATATGAATAGTTCTTTCCCTCGGAGTGTCATTCCACAAGGGAATACAACTCCATTCACTACACCAAACTTTTCATAATCTTCTTCCGGAGCAAAGATCGGGTCTGAAGTTCTAGCCAGAACTATTGCTGGATCTTTTAGATCAAGGAGTAGAGCCCCGACTCTATAAGTAAAGTGACTCTTCGATACGCCGTGATAGAGAAGTAGCCATCCATGCTTGGTCTTTATCGGTGGAGCAGTGATACCTACTTTGGCACTATCCCAATTGTTTCTCCTAGGACCTATCACTCGGATACATTTGTTCACTTGTCCCGCATTGAAGTCAAGCAGGGTCAGATAGTCTCCACACATTTCATTGTTCATACGATGCAAGATAAAGTAACCTTCTTTAAATTTCTCAGGGAAGATACAAGTATCCTTGTCATCGAGCCCTGGTGGAGTTATTAGGAATGGTTTACTCCAATTCCACTTATGAGCAAGGAAGTCCTTCTCACTTATAGAAGAGACTGCAACCTTGGGTGGATTTACACTATCATAAGCCGTATAACAAAGATATATATTCTTGCCTATTTTGGTAAGGCGTGGATCTTCACATCCAGAGTTTCCATTTGGAACCTTCTTCATCTCAAAGTCTTCTCTAGGTAGATAGACCGGCATTTCTAATCTTTCGTCTATATGGAAGCCATCTTTACTGGAAGCATATCCTATGAAAGAAGTATTGTCTTCGGATAGAGTTCTATAAAGGATGTGTGTCTTGCCTTCTAGGTATATAGCTGCTGGATTAAATGTAGCTTTTGCCTCCCACTTATTCTCCGCTTTAGGAATTATTATTGGATTCAATGGATAACGTTTGAAATTCCAGTCATTATCTTTATTTGGATCCATTGTCTTTAGGAGATCATGAAGCGACACATGCGCCATACATACAGTTGTGTCAGCAGCTCCGTAGTATATCGAGAGTTTATCTTCATCTACAAGTGCCCCCGTAGGGAAGATGACGTTGTCTATATATCCCGCCATTTCATAATTCTCTTCTGGTACAAGTATAGGACCTCCTGTTCTTCCAACTATCTTTGTCGGATCTTTCAGGTCGAGAAGTAGTGCTTCTATCCCAAAGATTCTATCAAGCCTCTCTGGGTCAGGGAAATAATTCTGAATATGAGAGTATATTAGAAGCCAACCCTTTTTAGTTTTGATTGGTGTCGCTCCTATCTCCAAGTGATCATAATTATTACGACGAAAGTCTACTGTATGAGTATCAATTTCTTCAATCCATTTTCCCCAAAAAGTTTTATCCCAAAGTTGCTCTATGTTGTCGAGCTTGGCCATGCAAACTTTTGCTGGAGGCTGATCAGTATGAAAGGAGAATATGACCACTATCTTGCCATCTATCCTCTCAGGAAAGAGCGTCATAGCCTTGGCATTGAAGGGAGTCACTAGATGGCGACTTTCTACCTTCTTCAAATCTTTTGATATGGCAACTGCCACCTTTATACTCTCAGCGGTAAAGGGAAAGCTTGAAAGTGCCGTATAGAATATATAATACTTCCCTTCAAAGAAGGTCACCCTTGGGTCCTCACATCCATATTTCTCCCATTTTTCTTCTGGCTTTATAAATGGCTCTCTATCTTCAAAGTGAACTCCGTCTTTACTCTTCCCTATTCCTATTATTGAAGTCTGCTTCTGAGGCTTTATGTTGTCCACGGCAGAAATAGCACGATAAAGACCGTAGATATTCTTACCATGTCGAACTGGACTCATATTGAAAGTAGCAAACTCTTCCCAATAATGATCTCTGTTAGGTGTTATTATTGGATTCTCTTCTGATCTTTTGACTACGTACATATTTATTTAATATTTATTTGCTTGTTTTTTTGTAATTTTACTTCACCGTGTCCCTTAATACTATCCAGTAAGTCCGAAAGTTTGACAGATGCAACTCCAATATATTTATCTCCTCCCCCATAATAAACAAAAAGTTTCCCATCTTTGACAACTGCACCATTTGCGTAAATAATTCCCGGCTTCCAATCATTTTCATACCATTCCTCTGGTTCAAGTATTGGATGCTTTGCTCTATAGAGAACTTTACTTGGGTCTTTCAAATCCAGAAGCATTGCACCAAGCTTATACTTATTATCATTATCTTTGTCCATTGCATGATAAAGAAGTAGCCAACCATCTTTTGTCTTTATTGGAGGGCAAGCCGCACTACGAGTACGCTTATGCCAAGCTACTATATGATCCGGCAATACTTGAGGATCAGGAGCATCTTTTACTGTTGGAGTTTCAGATGTATCTAGCTTATTTACATAGGTAATAAAAACTCTGTTAGGATCCCCCTTATCTAGATTACAAAAGATAGCAAATTTGCCGTTTATTTTCTCTGGGAATAGAACCCAGTTCTTCTGTCTATCCCCCGGATGGGAAAGATATGAGAAGTTATCCCAAATCCATTTTTTCTTTAATAAGTTTTCTTCTGTAATCGAAACCACTGCCACACTCATTGAATCCCACTTCCATCCATTTAACACATTAAAAATGTTAAATGTTATATATATAATTCCATCTATAAGTACTGCTCTGGGGTCTTCACATCCGCCCCAGCCACCTCCTGACGCATAAAGATTTCTATTATAGCTAGGTATTACAGGGGAAGTGAAGGAATGGTGATCCTTTGTAACTTCTGTATCTTTTAAAGAATAAACTGGGTAAGAAAGTCTTTCGTTAAAGTTTACGCCATCATAACTTGAGGCATATCCTATCCTAGATACTCCATCTTCACCAAGAGCTCTATAGAAAAGATGAATCTTCCCTCCAAGTGATATAGCCGCTGGATTGAAGGATGCTTGTGATTCCCATGAATAAGCCCGTGGCTCTAGGATTGGATTTTTAGGAGATTTGACCAGTTTAAATCCAGTATCTCTTTTTTTTATAACACCCTTCTTCTTTAATAAAACTTTTGACTTTTTTACTATCTTCTTAGTTTTCTTTAAAACTTTTTTACTTCGGCTCGCCGTAGCTTTAGCGGAGGAGGCTTTTACAGGAGTCGTCTTTTTCTTTTTCGTTGCAGTAAGTTTCTTTGACGAAATGACGTGCTTGATCTTCTTGGTAGTTTTGCGAACTAAAACCTTTTTCATATGATCTTGTCTCACATCTTGGATAATCTTTTTTGTGGGTTTATCTTTCGCTGTATCTCCCCCATCTTTATGGCCCCCTATAGAAAAAGCTCTTTTAAATATTGACCCAAATGAGTTATTCTTTTTTTCTTTTTCTTGAGCCATATATATTAAACCCTTCCATACTTATCCTCATAATGAACAATATCTTCTTCGTCAAAGTCGCCTATCGCAATCTCTAAGACTTGTATACCATTGGGCCCTGCGCCGAGTCGATGCTTTTGTCCTATGGCAATTTCATGTTCGTCTCCTACAGTAGTTTCTGTCTTCACTTCACCTATCTCCACTGTTCCACTACCAGTTATCACATGCCAGAATTCTGCACGATGAGTATGACTTTGCAAGCTAAGTATTTCATTCGGTTTAACGGTAACAATTTTTATTGTTGTATTCTCGTTTTTTGTAAATTGTCGGAAGTTGCCCCATGGTCGTTCTATTTGAAAGATATTAGACTTAATCATATGGGAACATTGTACCACATGATAGTTCTTTTGTTTACATACTTATGAACTAATTTCTAGATTATTTTGCATTTGTACTTTTGAAAGAAATATAAGATATATAAATAAAGAAGAAAAAGAGTATGGTATAAGAATAAACATTGATATAATCATTACTTTTTGTAAATACATCCCAGATAGCCTTAAGTAGAGGGACGTGACTTGTGAACAAGTCCCAACTATTGAATCGCAAGAATCGCCCCAAATATATACCAAAGCTGGCAAAGAGTATGATGACAGGTATTGCAATACTTACAACCCTTTTTGTAAACCTCAAGAGAAGTATCTTTTCTATATGCTGTATTGAGTATAGCCCTAGTAGTAGCGATACATAAGCCGAGCTAAAGAAGAAGAATATGTCGTACATAACAGGCACAACGTGCATCCTTCCCAAGTGAATAAAGTCCGTCATCACATAAGGAGCATTCGGCAAGAATAAGAACCAGAGAATGAAGCCAACAATAAAGAATGGCTGTGTAATTTTGTCCTTCCCTTTTTGCCCTTCCGAGCCGTTACTGGTATACAAAAGTAGAACGGAACTTATAAAGAACGGTACAAAGGCCAGTAATATATTCCAAAACATATACAATGACGAAGTTGTATGGAACAAGAAAATCCTGACAATATTTAAAGCGATAGCTAGTGCAAGCAAGATGGCTATCTGCTTTGGAATTTTAATTTTTTTTAGCATATTTTTCTAAATGCTTGGAGTACTTTTTAACTAATTCAGAAGAGCTCCTGACTTTTCCTCCACGCCCTACATTGTAAATCATTTTAATTCCAAATTCTTCACATAGGGCTACCTCAGGTATTGGATACCAGTCGGGCTTTCGATCTCCACCATTGGCAAAAATATGTGGCTTAATCTTTCGTATTTCTTCACACACACTTATATCTTTTGTATTTTTTGTATGACCAGATATGACAACCTTATCAACACCGGTGATTGCTTCAAGAATTTCTTTCCTTTCCAATTCTCCCATAAATTCTTTCCCTTTTTTAAATCTAAGCCAGTTGTCATTATTTAAAACAACGATCAGATAGTCTCCAAGCTTTCTCGCTTCCTGTATATAACGAACATGTCCTATGTGTATAGGATCAAACCCCCCACTTACCATCACAATCTTTTTTGCTTTTTTATTTTTCTTTAAACTTTTTTTAACTGTCTTGGTCATATTTATATACTATATCATACACCTAAATAAGCTTAAAATTAACACTAACTTTAAATCTACTCCCCGGCTTTATAAGTAGGGGCTCGTCTATCAGCCCATTCACTCCCCTCATCATAGGCTCAATACATACAAAGTCCTTGCCAGCCATAGACCAAACCCAAACTTTTTCGTATTCAATCGATGAGTTTATAACCAGAGTTCCAAGTGAAGGTATTTCTACCTTTATTAGATTATATTCATCGTTAATATTCGGATTGTCCATGTAGACTGTCCCTCCATTTGACCATATCTCTATATTGTCTTCTACTTCCCTCCCTTTATCACAATTAAATTTAATATATCCTTTTTCTGTATTGGGAACTTTAAAGTATGGATGTAGTCCCATGGCTATGGGCATCTCTTTTTCTTTTTCCATATTCTCTACTTCTTGGCTCAAAGTGAAGGAACCATCATTTTCAAATTTGCCCAATACCGTAAGTTTGAAATCAAAAGGGAAAACTTCTTTCATCTCTATAGATGAATCTAAGCTTTCTTTAAATCCTACTTCGGATTCTTCCCTCTTCCAATCCATCTCTCTGGCGAAGCCATGTCTTTTTAAATTAGGGAAAGTGTCATTTTTATCCAATTCACCTGCATTAGGGAAAAGGATAGGTATTCCTCCTCGTACACTTTCGTTTTTATTTAAAAATGTTGCTTTATCAAAATACAAAACTTCTTTCCCTTGTAGCTTAAGTAAAGTTACCATTCCACCTCTCTCTCTACAGAAGGAGGCTTCACTATTATCAGATCCATAAATTGTTTCGATTTTATAATCTTGCATTTATTGAAAAGTAAAATTATTACAAAATAATATTAAATAAATACCCTGTAAATACTATCCCTACACTTACAATTCCTGCAAAAATAAAAATAAGTTTTATTTTCATAACTTTTTTAAGAATCATAAATTCTGGAAGAGACAATGCTGTGACAGACATCATAAATGCGAGCGTAGTCCCCATAGATACACCTTTCTCTGTTAATGCAGATACAAGGGGTATGACTCCAGCGGCGTTTGAATATAGAGGAATACCTATTAATACAGCAAGCGGTACTGCATACCATTTACCAGACCCAGCATATTCTGCCAAGAAGTCCGCAGGCAAATAACCATGTATCCAAGCTCCAAGACCTATTCCTATCAATATATATGGCCAGACTTTTTTAAGAATATCTTTTGTGTAATCTAGTGCATAATTAATTCTTTCTTTATGAGATAAACTAGGCAGATCAAAATTGTCTCCATTTACAGAATTTTCATAAACAGATGATTCAACAAGATTTTCTACTTTCAAGTGTTCTATTATTATTCCTGAAAAAATAGCAATTATAAGTCCGCTAACTATATATATAAGAGCTATCTTCCACCCAAATAATCCCAAGAGTAATACAAGGGCTACTTCGTTAATCATTGGTGAAGCGATTAGGAAGGAAAATGTAGTTCCAAGTGGTATCCCCGCTTGGACAAAACCAAGGAAGAGCGGAATAGCTGAGCAAGAACAAAACGGAGTAATAATTCCTAGTAGTGAGGCTAGGACATTTCCTACATATTTATTCTTTCGTGAAAGTATTACTCGTATTTTCTCTGGTGGTAGATATGAACGAATGATAGAAACAACAAAGACAATAACAGCAAGGAGAATAAAGATTTTAATAGTATCAAATATGAAAAAGTTTACTGCCGAAGCTAGTAAGGTATTTGGGATAATTCCAAAGACTGTATAAGTTAACCAATCAGCTAATAATTGTATGGGATAAAACATATTAAATATTTTTAGAAATAATTTCCTTTAATCTTTCTTTGTCGGGCAATATACCGACTAGAACAGGCTTGTCGTTCACAGTTAAGACCGGGCTACTCATAAGCCCCATGGCTACAATTTTGTTTACATCTGTACTATATAAAACCGTATCATTTATGCCTAATTCCCTAGATACAACTTCTGTAAGTTCAAATAGCGACTTACATTTCTTACACCCTGAACCAATTACTTCTATTTTCATATCTTGTGATTATATCACATAGATTAAAAGCGGGTGGATATACTCGCAAAATTTCGATTTTTATGCTTAAAAAATGTTTAAAGACCTTTATTTAATCATTTTATCGGCTTCTATTTTTAAAGAATAACAAAAAGACATTATTGTTTTATAAGCTTCATCTTCCTCAATAATATCCCTATATTTTTCCTTAATATCGTTATGACTAATGATTAATCTTTGAATCTGTGCCAACATGTCATTACAGGATGCCGCTATAATTCTTTTATTATTTGCTTTTGCAAAAAAGGCAAAAGCTTCGAGTTGAGCCTCAATCTCCAACATTGTTTTTATCATAATTGGGTGTTCATTTAAGAGATCCCCTTGGCCATCAGCCCATAGCTTAAGAGCTTTAATAATTTTTTCTCTTTCAACAGCAATAATAACTTGTGGAATAATTTTTTCACTCTCATCTTCGTTTTCAGATTCATAGAAAATTGGCTGAGTAATTTCTCCTCTTTCAATTTTATATTTAAGATTATTTAATTTATCTATTAGTCCCTTGTTATGCGAAAAAGTTACATCTATATTTAAAGAAAATTCTCTTTTTTTATTTTCAACAATAAAATCAATACCCCTAATATCATCAGACAGGGCTGATTTCCAGACTACGGCTCCGGGAATCCAACCTTTTTCTCCCCCTAATTTATTATAGAACAGTGCTTCTAAGTATCCTGATACTTTATTGTGTTCAGGAGATCTATCATCTCTACCTTCTACTTTATCTTTTAATTCTTGTATTTTATTATTTTGTATAAAAATTTTTTTATATTTTTCAACCTCTAACAAGCATTTATCTATAATGGCGTCGTCAATTTTACCCCGAAAGTCTTCTTCTAAAAGAGCATCATTATTCATTTTTTCTAGCTCTTTATTTAAAAAGAGCTCTTGTGTCACTGAAAAATCCTTATGTTTTTCTACATTATTTTTTAATCCTAAATTTGTATTTTTTAATTCGAAATTCATAGATTATAAAAGTATAACATGTCTAAACGAGAACACTAAATACGGGGTACTACTGGGACCGCGAGTACGCTTTTTGACTATTACATAATATAACACTACTGGGAATTGTCACGAGTTACTAAGTCTACTCAGATGATTACACCTTCCGTAGACTAAGTACTCTCGACCCCACCTCGGCGACAAGCCAAGTAGTAACTTGCTTGTATACCGCCTGCGGTTTACAAATCCCAGTAGGCACGCCAAAATATAATCCGTAAATATTAATATATTTACTTCTTTATTTTTGGGGTGCCTACTGGGATTTGAACCCAGACTGAGAGTTCCACAAACTCTAGTGCTAACCATTACACTATAGGCACCATGTCATATACACAAACACTATTATTTACCACCATGAAATACTGTGGTAACTACCCAGTTATACCAGAAAATGCCTAAAAAATCTAGGCGGGAGGTGAATGTGGAGATTATTTATGTTATTTACAGATTGGACCTGTTATAGCGTTTGTAAGAGTAGTCGTATTGCCACTGCTATCAGTACAATAGTAACTTGGATTTGCTGGATCCGGATTGCTGAACAAAGGTAGAGCTATCGCCCAAGCAGTAGAAGTAGAGTAGCAAGACCCTAGTCCATTGGTATCACTCAGTAGTGAGTTCATCGAAGCCGAGATAGAAGCAATGGCTGTATCGGCACTCTTTTTATGCCCCTTTGGAGAGAAGAGTGAGCTAGGATTTGGGTTCGTACAACTTCCTGTTGGATTAGACCTAGATCCATACGAGCCTACTGCATTTTTAAAGACTGTCGCTTGTGCAAGGAAGGCAGAAGCCATGCTTTTTATTTTTGTATCTTTTACATTATTTATAAAAGTTTTCATATCTATTGCATCACTCGGCATATCAATCTTGTTCTCCACATCTATGTCAAAGTAAGTAGTTCTCCATTCTAGTTTAACTTCATTATCTCCTATACCACTATCATTTAATCCCAAGACTCTTGATAGAGGCATGTTCAAAGTAAATTTGATCTGGTACAAATTATCATCATTCTCTCCAATCCATACCTCGAAAGCAGTTATAGAAGAGGCCCCGATAGCCTCATCTAGATTCTGTCTCTGGTCTGCTGGCAACTTCATTGTCAGAAGATCTACCAAGGAGCCCACAAGCTTTTTAGTAGAAGGACGGTCTGCGGTCAGTTCATAATGGTAGGTGCTAACGCCATGGATATCTTCCTTCCCTTTACCTGTATACTCTGTACTATTGATAAATTCTTTAACTATAGAAGTGGCTTCCGTCCTCACATATAAGGGCACTCCTTCCGACATAACGTTGTATATGTCTACTTTCTTTATCATATCTGCAATCTCTGGAGAGAATTGTGGCACCATAGTTCCAAGCTGATCTGGAGTTAGTTGTACTAGGGCAGGGGCAGGTGCATCCTTGCCTATTACTAAGTTTAAGTCAGGAACCGACACGTAGAAAGTAGATCCGTCGTACTTCCAATCACTTACAATATCATTTTCTAATATAGAACTTTTAAGTGTTACAAGATTATCAAAGACTAGTTTGTTGTTTACATGATTGGCCATTCCTTTAACGATAATAGCAATGGATTCTTTGTCTTTTGAAGTAACGGCTTCCCCACTAGCAAGTCCTGTCGTAATACTTGAAAACGATGGAGAGGACACGGTCACTTCACTTTCTATTTTATATGATTTTAATTTTGAGATATTGTTTGGAGTATTTAGAATTATACTTCTAGGATCTTTCTTCACAATAGAAAAGCTTTTCTTGAATCCAGGTAATTTGATGCTACCACTTACAAAAGCAAAGACCATTCCTCCAACGAACGAACAGATGAGAATAACAATCAATATTTTTATAATAGACTTCTTCTGTATTACAGGCTTTGGGCTTTCTTCTGTGGTATTTGCAGACAAAATATCTTGAGAATACGAAGATATCATCGCCGTCCTAGGTACAACATCTGACATGTTGGCCTTTACAACAGGAGCATTGTCAATATATGGATCTAGTATCGCCTGACTATCTCTCTGTAAGTCTAAATATTCCGATGAAGGTTTAACTTCCTTGTTGATTGTAGGTATAAGTTCTTCTGCTGGCATTTCTACAAGTGCTTCTACAGGCGCTTCTTCTTTAGGGATCTCTATATTCGATACTTCAAATTTGTGGGTAATTGTTTTTGGTGCTTCTTCCATAGAAGCTACTTCTACTACTGGCTTTTCTGCTTGTTCGATTTCTAGATTGTATAGTTCTATAGCCGATGGCTTACTTACATCTACGGTCTTGGGTTCTACTACAATAGGAGTCCAAATCTTTTTGGGCTCTTCTTGCTTTAAAGGTTCTACTACTGGCTCCACTGTTGGTTTTTCAAGTTCTACTGGCTGAATTACTGGCTCGAAGACTTGTGGTTCTACTGGTTTTATAGGTTCTGCAACTGGCAGAGCTACTTTGGGTTCTATATTTGAAAAGCCTTCCTCTATATCTTCCATCCTCCACCCAACTTCTATGAGGCGAGAAATAATTAAATATTTAGGAATATTTTTATTAAGCTGTGACTTTATGTAGTCTATTAGTTCGCCAGTAGTCATACTAGGTTTATTATACCTCTTAGAGAAGTTTTAGTAAAATAAAATCTCAGAAAATGTTAACTTATTTAGAATTCATACACATAAATCTCCCTTGCAAGCTCCCATTTACCTCTTTTTAGATCAAGGACTTCTACTTCACGTTTTGTTGTAAAGTGGAAGGATGCTGATACAAGGCGAGTTCCCCTCTTAAGTTCTTTATCAAACTTTGCAAGTAAGTCATCCATTACATTTGGGTAAAGATAAGTAAATATATGAGTAGCATCTGACAAGTTTACATCAAAAAAGTCTTTTCCAATGATTGAAATATTCGATTTGTTTTTTCTCTTGAAAAACCAATTCCTAACATTGAAAACAAGGAGGGGGAATTGGCTATTTTCAATTCCTATATATTTAGCCTTAGGATTATTCTTGTATAAATAAAAAAGAACTCTTCCATCCCCACAACCTAAATCGTAGACAACACTATCTTCGTTTATATTAAGAGCTTTCTCTATATCTTTTAAAGTTTTAGTAGGAACTCCTATAAATGGAACTTTTGCTTTTATACTGCTCCACATCCATAAAAGTAATAAAAA
>Ga0076249_106_pt1 | contig 6382 bp, 5 predicted proteins | sample RifGroF2_FD_67877 | JGI IMG/M metagenome (GOLD analysis project Ga0076249, IMG submission 67877) | Parcubacteria (Nomurabacteria) bacterium GW2011_GWF2_36_126
AATTTTAGTCCGGTCTTCAGAATAATATCAAAAGAAGATAACCCAAAAATTAAAAGAATGGACAATATGATTTGTGCTTACTAATTTTTAGACCAGAGGGGTAATTCCTCCTCTGCTTTATAAAGTTAATAAAAAGTGTATTATTATAAATATAACTAAATACTAATTTATGACAAAAGAAAATTGTAAAACTTGTGAGAAGGAGTTTGTGATAAGGGATGAAGATCTTGTTTTTTATGAACAAATGAAAACTGTTCCTCCTTTATATTGCCCAGAGTGTAGAATGGCGAGGCGTTTAATGTTTCGTAATGAAAGAACTTTATATAAAAGAACTTGTGATTTATGTAAAAAGGATATGGTTACACTTTACACTCCCGAATCACCATATGTTGTTTACTGTAGTAAATGTTGGTGGAGTGATAATTGGAACCCAAAAGAGTTTGCGTTAGATTATAATCCCAATAAAAAATTCTTTGATCAATATAAAGAATTGCAACTAAAAGTTCCACGTTTAGGAATAATGGAAATCCAAAATGTAAGAAGTGAATACACAAATGGTTCAGCAGAAAATAAAGATTGCTATTTGGTTTTTGCTTCTGATTTTAATGAAGATTGTTTATACGGAAGACTTATGCAAAGAAATAAACAGTCGATGGATTGTGCTTTCCTACACGAATCAGAGCTTTGTTATGAGTGTATAGATTGCCGAAAATGTTTCAAGTGTATGTATTCTCTACAATGCCAAGATTCTACTGATTTATTGTTTTGTTATAATCTAAAAAATTCAAACAATAAATCTTTCAAATGCAATATTAAATATAAAATATACAAAAGAAGAATATGAAAAGAAAAAGACAGAAATATTAAAAAATTACGAAAGTATTGAACAGGCTAAAAAAGAATTTGAAGAATTAAAAAGTAAAACTATTAAAAAATTCGCGACCCAGACGAAATGTCACAATGTCACTGGAGATTATTTACACAACTGCCAAGAAGGAGTGAGATTATTTGATACATATGATGCAAAAAATTGTTCCTATATGAAAGATATTGATGGTGCAATAGATAGTATGGATTGTAACAATGCTTATGATAAACCAGAGTTTATATATAATGTAATGGGGGCATTACAAGGAAGTAAGTTAAAAAATTCTGCTTTTGTCTTCTATTGTAATGAAATTGAATACTGTGATAATTGTCATCATCTATCAAATGGTATTGGCTGTATTTCTGTACGAAAGGGGAATTACATGATTTTCAATAAAGAATATTCCAAAGAAGAATATATGGAGTTGAAAGAAAAAATAGAAGAACAGTTTAAAAAAGAAGGAATATTGGGACAATTCTTTTCACCTGAAGTTGCACCATTCGCTTATAATGAATCCTTAATTCATGATTTCTTTCCTCTATCTAAAGATGAAGCAATTAAAAGGGGTTACAAATGGCAAGACAAAACTACTGGAACCTTTGGTAAAGAAACGATTAAAAAAGGAGAAATTTCTAACTCTGTAAACGATGTCAATGAAAATATTTTAGATGAAGTATTGATTTGTGAATCATGTAACAAAAATTATAAAATAGTTGAAGCTGAATTAACTTTTTATAAAAAAATGGGGCTTCCTATTCCTCATAAAGATTTTGAATGTAGACATGAAGATAGAATGAGGAAAAGAAACGGAATGAAATTGTATCATAGATCTTGTATGAAAGAAGGATGTGAAAATGAGTTTGAAACAACTTACAGCCCAGACAAAAAAGATGTCATATATTGTGAGAATTGCTATCAGAAGGAAATATATTGAGTAATTAATAATTAATAATTAATAATGTAATATTAAAATGCCTCGGCGTCGCCGAGACATTTTAATTCGTAATTATTAATTATTAATTATTAATTATACCTATCTCTTCTTTGCTGAATAAGGAGCGGTAGCGGGAGTGAAGACGGGGGGATTGAGGTTTACTTTTTTCTTCTTTACAACGGGCTTTTTCTTTACTACGGCTTTTTTCACGGGAGCTTTCTTTACTGTAGTGGCCTGTTTTGTAACTGTAGGCTTTGGTGCCCCTGTATTTTCCTTTGCTAAAACTACAGAAGCAGGAAGAGCTTGTTGTGCCGTTGCCAAAACCTTACTTTCTTCTTTCTTTTTACTCAAGTAACCATCAGAAGCTAAAACGCCAAAAGAAGAAGCTGTCGCTACAAAAATTAAAATTATTAAAACAATTGTTTTTTGTTTCATAAACTATAATTCGATACTATAACCCATTGCTATTTTTAGGTAAATTGCGATATGGATTTGACTTACCACCTCGGTATCCTATGTGTACATGGTTACCTGTGGATCTACCTGTCGAACCGACATACCCTATGACGTCTCCCTTCTTCACCACTTCTCCGGCACTTGCTGCCACTTTACTCATATGACCGAAGATAGCTTGTGCTCCATCATCAAAGTCCACAACTACGTAGAGTCCATATCCTCCATTATAACCAGAACCGTCAGCAATGAGAACCTTACCATCCTGAATAGCATATATAGGAGTACCCTTTGGAGCAGCAAAGTCGTAAGCATTATCATCGTGAAGCTTCTGTGACACTCTACCGACACCCTTGGGGAATGGCCAAATATAATCACCGGTAATGCCATTACCGCTAGATATTTGTTCTGGGCTGGCTTGAGATTTCTCTGTCTTCTCTTCTGTTCCTATTGATACCTTTACCTCTGTTTGATCCTTCTCTTCTTTGACAATAGGGCGAGGGGTCTCTACCTTCTTCACGACAGTACCACCTGGAACTATGATCTTGTCGCCAATCTTTAAATTCTTGTCTGTAATATCGTTGTATTCAGAGATATCTTTAGCATCTGCTTTATAAGCTTTAGCAATTGAGGATATAGTATCGCCCTTTTTAACGGTATAAGGCACGCCATCTACAGGAAGAATTGTGAGTATTTGCCCTACTTTTAAAGCGTTATTTTTAATATCTGTATTGGCATAAAGGATAGTATTCTTGGATATACCGAATTTACTTGCTACTCCCCCTATGGTGTCTCCCTTCACAACTGTATACGTAGTAATCTTATCAGACGAAGATATGTATGAGTTAATTTCTCCATCTGTCCCTTGTAAATCATCTGGAACAAGAGCTCCATCTTCAGTCATAGGGACAGTACTGCCCGCCTTCATACTTTTCATATCTGGATTGATAGAGGTCTCTAAAAGAGGAACATTTTGAGAATTTGGAACGAAGTCCTTGCTGTTGTTATTTGTCTCTTCTATCGCCTGAGCCTTTGACCCAACTACACTTGCCATAAGATCACTAAAAAAGCCAGCATTGGCCACTGTAGGCACGCTAGCTATAAGAGGAATTATGAGGGCTAAAGTATAAGCCTTAATAGTATAAGACTTGAGAAACAACGATATTTTCATCTTTTGACTAGTTTGCGGAGGCAAGTCATCAATAGAATCTTTTGAGTTTTGTTTTAATTGCATAATTAGGTGGGACACTCGGTATGGCCTTATAAATAAAGCATTTCTTCTGTTTCAGGACATAGAGTAAAGTCGATATAAACTCTATACATATAAGGGTAACCCATGTGGGGTAGATAGTCAACCTGTTTATACACAGAGATATACAGGGACACAAAGACCCGAATTAGCAAGCATGATGATTGACATATCCGTCTTATTATGATATAATACACGCAAATGAACGTGAGCAATCCAAGTGCTAAGTATTAATCCAACAATCGACCCTACGGGAGCCGATAAGGAGTTAATCAAGCAACGACAGACCTCGCAATCATAAAAATTGAAAATTAAATATTATGAAGCACGTTTTTTTAATGATCGTTTTGACGATTAGTTTCGCCAGCTGTTTTGGTTCAGTAAGAATTAAACCTTATGCTCCAGACCCATATTCATGGGAAGAACACCAGGCCGCCAACCTTTGGAAAAGAAGCGAACCCCTCAACCGGGAACTTCTGAAATGGAACAAGGGTTACATTTACCCTGGGGATTGGCTTTTACTGGCCTACCCACAAAAGGGTGATAGCCTTTGGGCGCCTGTCCAGCAAGGAGATTATCCCCTGAAAGTTTCAAAAAGAGTTGTTGTAGAACAACCCCAAAGAGAAAACTATTCAGATGACGATAGTGCCATCTGGACAAATGATGTTAAACCATCGGTCCTTGCCAAATTGTGGCAGGATTTGAGGCAAGAACTAAAAAAAATGCCTTGGTATTTTTGGATTTTGATCTGGTTTTTGGGTGGAGGTTTGATATACATCATCATTTCTGAAAAGATGAGAAATTCTGACCCTGTAACTGCCGGACCTCCACAAATTCCTGGAGGAGTTAGAGATGAAGACATTGAAGCAGTCGTTTTGAGCCGCCACCCAGGAGCTCAAATACTGTCTAAGACAAAAGGTAGACTTTTTGGGAAGGGAACCCCGCACTACAACTTCAGGAGAATTTCTTTAAGAGCTTTTCTTAACAGAATCTTCCGTAAGACTTTCAATGGAACAGTGGGATACCAGATGGATATTCTTACTCCAACAGGACAAAGAATGCTGGTACAAACTCTTATGGGTTGCGGGAATGAAATTAGGATGAATGGAAAATTCATGACAGGATTAACTTTTATTCCTGACACAGAACAACCGGAAGCTTTCAGGTCAGTCCCAGAAAAAAAGGTGATAAATCTTTCCCCAAAAAATGAACTGACCCTAGCAATGAACGAGCAATCGGCGCTGGTTACCAGGTTTATGAAAAGCGAACTGCCCTTTAAAATCACAACAACAGTTGTGACCTCAGAAGGTGGTAGCGTCACAACTGTGATTGAGGCGAACCGAAATCAACAAAAAAACGAATCTTCTCAGGAAAAGAAGAATTAAAAAATCTTCAATTTCTAAAACTTTAATCGAAAGATGCCGTTACAACTTGTTTGTAACGGCTCTTTTTAATTATATTTTGAAACTGAACATACTAGCATAGGTATTGACAGATAGTATTGACTTATTGCATAATAAAAAGACAGGAAACTTAAAGTCTGGTAGAATATTAATATTAATAAAAAAGTGAATATTATGGACAATTTTTTTGCAAAACATAACACTAATGAAGAAAACCCCTCAGCCAAAAATGGTGGCCAAACAGTGAACCCAACAGAAGAAAACAATCCTATTGAAAAAGAATTACCATTGGGATTAGAAACAGAAGTTTCCGCCCCTTTATCCAAAAAGATAGATGAATATGACGAAAAGCTAAAAACAGCACGAAAACACAATCCATCTAGAAGGAAATTAAAGTCCATACTCAATAACCTGAAATCTATTCAAAAATTAGCAATTTTTGGATTTGAATCTGGTCAAAAGGAAGTAAAAGATAGTCCAGAAAATATAAAAGCAGAGCTGTTAGAAAAAATAGCTAATTTATCTGAGGCAGAAGATTTGAAGGAACTTTCTGAAATTCTGAAAAAGAAGCTGGGGATAAATGAACTAGAAAAAATAGATCAAGAAGATAAAAAATTATCAAATAACAACGATACAATATTATTAAATGTTTCAACGTCAAAAAATATGGAAGATAAAAAAATAAGAGCTACAGAAAAAACAAAAGCAACCAATGCCGAGAACAAAAAGTCTAAAATTTTAACATCTATTGAATCGGCTAGAGAGGAATTGATTGAAAAATTATACGACACTTCTTTACTTAATTATAAAAAAATTAACTCAATAAAGAATGTATTATGGCAACTAGAAAAAGTTAGGGATGAATTAATTGAGAATAATCTATCAAACATAACTTCAATTAATATAGACGAATTGCCAGATGATATTAATAAACAAGATATATCAAATATTAATAATCTACTTGTCGGACGTAAGACAAAAACAGAGAATAAAACTACAAATAAGATATTGGTTGATTCTGCAAGGGAAGAAGTTTTGAGTGCATTTCCTTCTGTTGAAACACCAGCTACAGTAGAAGAAACTCCAACTGCGACAAATAAAATTAAATCTTTCGGTAGTATAACAGGGGGTCGCCCTGTATTCTATACAGAAGAGGAATTAAAAGAATTAAATGAAAAAAATACAGAAACATCACAGGGGTGGGGGAAAATAGGGCATAAAACTTTCGAGTTCTTTACAAAGAAGCCTACAGTAAATCCAGAAAACCCAATTAACTTCATGGCTCCAACTGGAAGCCTTCCTGCTTCTCCTGACCAAAAGATAAATACACCTCCAGAAAAGAAGAAAGTTGCCACAGAAATAGAGGAAGAGAAAGAAACTGAAAACCCAATTAACTTCATGGCTCCAACTGGAAGTCAGCCATTCTTTCCTAGTGAGAAAGAAGGAATAACCTTGCCACCAGAAAATAAGAATAC